>Ga0247608_10000169_pt1 | contig 122574 bp, 166 predicted proteins | sample 176DNAGHGlowgp2_FD_193490 | JGI IMG/M metagenome (GOLD analysis project Ga0247608, IMG submission 193490) | Sheep rumen microbial communities from Palmerston North, Manawatu-Wanganui, New Zealand - 1766 DNA GHGlow gp2 | ecosystem: Host-associated > Mammals > Digestive system > Stomach > Rumen...
GAACTAAAGGCAGTAAGCCATACAACCGACGAGCATGTGCGTCAACTGTGGAGCTACCTGAACATCACCCACAAAGAGTATGGCATGCTGATAAATTTCGGTTCAAAGCATCTGTACTCCATCTGGTACCGCCGCTATCCCGACGGGCGTATCGAGCAAATCCGTTTGTATTAACACAATAACCTTCGGGCGTCAGCCATAATTTTAATAATAATTTTAAAAATAATTTCAAGCGAAGCGCCCCTAAACACCCAAAACAACAATGAAAGCAATCAAGAATCTCTGCGCCCTGTGCGCACTCAGCATGGCACTCGTCGCCTGCGAGAAACCCATCCTCGACACAGAGGACAGTAACGAACCCCTTGGCAACGTGACCCTCACGTTCAGCGCTCACGGCGCAACAACACGCGCCGCCGCCACCGACATTGGCACCTGCTTCTCGAAGCTCAACGTCATGCTGTTCAATGCCGACGGCACGAAATACTTCGACAAGGTGCGGACACAGTTCTCCACCGACGAGAACTTCGGACAGCTATCGCTCACGCTGCCAGCCGGGGAGTACGGCGTGGTGGCCGTCGGACACTCGTCGGCCAAGAGTGCCACCATCAAGAGCATGGAGATGGTGCAGTTCACGGCTACCGACGGCCAGAAACTGACGGACACCTTCTGCTATGGCGGCACCGTGACCGTGGGCGAAGCACCCGAGCAGCACCAGCTCACGATGAACCGCATGGGCGCAATGGTCCGCTTCCAGTTCACCGACGAGGAAATCCCCGCTCAGCTCACGCACGTCAAGTTCGACTATACTGGCGGCTCGGCCAACTTCAACCCCACCACTTCGGAGGGCACCACGAAATCGACACAATCAGAGACGCGCCCTGTCTCAGCCGATGATGTCTATGAAATCTACACGTTCCCCTATCTCTCCTCCTCCGGCACGCTGAAAGTCACCATCACCGCTCTCACCGCCCAAGGCGACGTGATCAAGAAGCGAACCCTCGATGCCGTCCCGGTGACGCGCAACCGCATCACCTCATACACCGGAAAATTATTCTCAGATGAGGATGGTGTTATCACGCAGTCCGGCTTCGGCTTCACGGTCAACGGAACGTGGGAAGGGGAGGACGAGCATGAGTTCTGAAAGTGGGAATTACGCCCCATGTTCCCGTATGATGCAAGGACGTGGGGCGTTTTCAATGTTTAGATGATTATCTGGATGCCCATCAAGCAGTCGATGCGGAACTGTACGGAGGTCTTCGCGCCGTCACGGTCAACGGTGCAGAGGTAGGTGTCTTTGCTGCCTTGCACGAAGGCGCGGCTCTGGTCGCGGAAGGTGAGCAGCAGATGGCTGGGGGTGCGCTCCAGCGTGAGCAGATGATCAAGGACGGTCATTCCGTTGGCATTGCGGCTCAGGTCGCGGTCGTCTATCTGACAGCTAACCGTCACCTTGTGCAGGCGGCCAGCAGTCTGGTCGCTTTCGTCATCCTTGGCCTTGCCCGTGAGGCGCATGATGGGGACGAGGGTGCCGCCGGTGGTGGCGGGTTGCTGTCCGATGGTGACGGCACCGGTGAGGGTGGGGGAAAAAGCAGCTACGGCGATGACGGGCTGTAACTGCCATCCAGAGAAACCAGGATTGAAGTCGGTGACGGGGATGGCGGTGATGGCCATGAGGTCGTCGAGGAAAAATTCTTTGCAGGAGGGCATATTTTTTTTGCGAAAATATCGCAAAATACCGGACGGAAATCAAGGGCAGACGGGGCAGAGGAGCGGCAGGATGCCGTCGTAGGCCACCTGTCCGAGGTAGCCCTGGAGATAGGCTGCGTCTTCGGTGCCTTGTGACACGTCGTAGTACTGGAGGATGGCGTCTTGCAGGTGGTCGAACTCGTGCAGGAGGGAGTTGAGGAACTGCGAGGGGTGGGTAACGCGGCCTACAACAAGGACGGACATGCGCGCCCAGGGGACGTTGAAGATGAACGCCTTGTTGGTGTAGTGGATGGTCTGCCAGGCTTTTTCTATTTCCTGTTCTGGGCAGGAGAACTCACGGAGAATTGGGCCGAGCTGTGAGAAGTCGGCGGGGATGACGTCATAGTAGGCCAGAATGCCCCAATGACGGTCGATGTCTAAGTAGTCGCGGGTCATTTTAAGTGAAGAGTGAAAAGTGAAGAGTGAAGAATTTGCTACCGCGCTGGGCTGCCGTGTTACAGCATCATACCGAACATTAAATCATGTCTTCCCAATAGGGGAGGTAGTGAGGACCGAGACCACAGAGGTCTGACATCCATCGGTCGAAGAGATAGCCTTCGGCCTTGTCTACATCGTCGATGTAGTCTTTGATGGCGAGAGCGTGATGCTTGGCGTCGATGATACTGGAGCCGAGCTGGTCGGACTTCACCATGTTTGCGACGAACACATGATCGTAGAGGACGTTGTTTTTCAATTCAACACCGTGGGTTTTCAGGAGGGTGTCAACTTCCTCGCGGGTCATGGGAGTGATGCGGACGGGCTTGCCGTCTGGACCAGCCTTCATCATCAGCGAGACAGCGTAGTCGCAAAGAGGCTTGGAGAAATGGTGACCATACTGGGCAAGATAGGCTCGCAGCCCACTGGGCAGTATATCGTATTGTCGTAAATCGTTCATATTTATTATTACGTTATATCGTTATTGTGGAGTTTCAAAGATAAAAACGGGCGGGCGGCGGGATTGCCACGGCGGAGAAACACCATGCACCGGCGCCCGCCCAAGGGGAGATTAGTAGCCGCGACGGTCGTTGCCGCCGGCGTAGGCGGGATTCTCGCGGAAGTGACCGAAGGGTGCATTGCCCTCGCGGTAGTAACCACCGCTCATGTCGTAGCCGCCGCGATAGCCGCCCGACATGTCATAGACACCACGGTAGTTGGAGCCGCCACCGTAGTTGCGGTAGCCCACGTTGCCACCCCAGCCGTTCATGCCGTAGCCGCCGCGATAGCGGCCGTTGCGCTCCTGAATCTCATGGAGTTCAGGCATGTGCTCGGCAAGTTTCTCCCAAAGGTCACAGGCCGCTTCCTTGGCGTTCTGCGCCAGTTCGACGAGTTCGCGCTTGTCGTGCTCGTCGCGAAATTCTATACCTAAAATCATAGTCGTAATGGGTATTAAGGCGCGGCGGAGCGACCCGCCGCGCACGGATTCCTACTTGGTCTTCGACGAGGACGAGATGCTCTTCTGCAGGTTCTGCATCATGTTCATCATCGTGTTCATGGTGTTTACCACGTCGCCCATCTGTCCTTTCAGGTTGGCGATATCCTGCTTCTGCTCTTCCTCCTCTTTGTAGCGAGGATTGAGCGACATCAGGAACTCTTTGCCTTTCACCATAACCGCATCGTCATAGGGCCGTTCCTCTATTCGCTTCCTGGCCTTTTGCATCATGGCATCTACTGCGGGCAGCATGCCTTCAGTCGTGCAACTGATAGTAGTCTGTCCGTTGTTGTACGTGGCTGTCGAAGCAGTCGGAGAGAGGTTGGAGAACGGAACGTCCTCATTACCCATGTGGACTACAATCTCCACAACGGGCTGCATCATGTTCGTACCGGCATAGATACTGGGCGTTGCACCAGGTGTCTGTGTCATATACATTGGCTTTGGTTCTGGCTTGTTGGCCACCGTTGCAACGGTAAGTTGTGGTTCGGTGCCGCCTTCCTGAAGGATATAGATGGGAGAACCTTGCTTTAGACTTTGGAAATCCATGTTGTTTTACTTTTTTGTGTTGGTTAATAGCAGGCTGCGGAGTTTCCGCAGCCTGCGGAAGATTAGACGACGGTGCGGCTCATCAGTTGGAGGATGCCATTGCCAGCGTCGTTGAAGACGGTGAACACACCGGTGCCGCCAATCAGCTCGGCCACTGTGACGGGCGTGCCGTCGAAGAGCGTGAGCTGTCGTGTCTGGCCGTTGCGGGTCAGCGTGACGGGCAGCGTGGTCGTAGTACCGGCAGGAATGGCATCGGTGAGACGCACGGTGAAGTAACCTACGGGCGGCAGCGGACGGCGGTTGAAGCCGAGGGCGATGTCTACAGCCGTTGTGCCAACGGTGGTGTTGGTGGACTGTAGATAGGGAATGCCGCCCTGGTTCGTTGGAATATTGAAATTACATCCCATAGCTCACCTCCTTCCGCTTAAAAACCGTAGTTGCCGCCGTAACCGCCGAACATTCCGTTGGGGTAGATGCCGCCGCTGACGTAGGGCGTAGCGTTGACAGCCACCAAGTTCGGATACTGCACGCTCACGGTGTTAGGCAACTTGCACTTGATATCGTCCACCTCCTTGTTCAGTCCTGCGAGGGCTGCGTTGACAGGTCCGAGGCTCTGACCGACCACGCTGGCGATGTACTGGTTCTGGTTCAGTTGACTGATCTCACCCTTCAGGGCGGTGTTCTTGTCGCGCTCAGCCTCCAGTTTGTCCTGCAGCGTCTGGGTCTGCATCTCGGCGAGTTTGCCGAGGATGGCCTGCGTCGAGGCGTTCTGTCCGTCACGCAGTGTATAGGTCTGTTGACAGACATTCAAGTCGTCACGACCCTGGTTTAGGGCCATCTGCGTCTGGATGCCGCTGATGCCGCGCTCCACGCCGTTGAATCCCTGGTTCAGGCCCATTGTCACGCCAGTGAAACCAGCGTTCATGCCCTGCTGCAGCTGCGAGGTCTGCTCGGCGATAGCGAACTTATTATCGCAGCAGCACTGACAGAGCTGCTGGCTCAGGGCTGCGTTGCCTGCCTGGATGCTGTTGATGATTTGCAGCGGAGTCATGCCCTGCTGAGCAGCAATCTGTGCGAGAGCAGACTGCACAGCCTGAATGCCGCCGTAGACCTGATTGAAGTCCTGACCAAGCATGGTGCTCAACGTCTGTGTAGCCTGACGGCTCTGCTCGCCCTGCGAGGTAACGGCCTGCATGATGAGGTCGCGCTCGTTGGTGGCGTTGATCTGATTGGAGAGCATTGCTGCTCCGCCGTAGCCTCCCATGCCGTCACCGTTACCGTACCAGCCGAACATGCGTGCGAGAATGCCCATGGCGAACAACTCAGTAATGTTGTTCATATTCATGGCATTCCAGCCGCCGTAGCCACCGCCGAAGCCGCCGAAGCCCATACCGCCACCCATGCCCGCTCCGAGTATGAAGGGCACGATGCCGTTGGCGAGCGCATTGCCTCCATTGCCTCCGTTAGAGTCAGGAATGGAAAAAACTTTCATGTCACTCATAATTGTAAAGTGTTTGTGTTGGTGAATAAATAATGTGAACTGTAGCGGAAGTCCTTTCGGAAATCCGCCACAAATTTAGACACAAAAACACTGCTATAAAAGGAAAAGCCTGCACTTCGACCGAAGGTGGCCTTTCCTTATAGAATCATCTGTTTCAAACCCTTACGAAATCGGTGTTTTGAGGTGATTGATGATGTTGTAGACCTGCCTGTCGGTTATCTTGTATCTGTCGGCCAGCGTCAGCATCACCTCCTTGCGGGAGCCCGTTGTTTCAGACAATTCCAAGTAGTCGCGGTATAAATCGCAATACTTATAGTCATCCAACTTTACTCCAACTTCCTTCAATCTTTGAAGTACTTCGCGGTTAAAAATAACTAAATCTGCAATAATCATAACTAATATTTGTAAAAATGTTATTAACTTTGCAGCGCTTACATACATACGCCACAGTTCCACATTGGCCGAAGTGACCCTTAGAAAGAGGCAACTTCCGATAGCCGATGTGGAACTTGGCACAAATGTATGTAAGCAGTACAATAGTCGGAAGCCCTCTTTCTTTTTTAGTTCTTTATGCTGTTGGCAGCCGGATGGTATTCATTGATTTCTGTGTTTAAGTTGTTAAGATGTAAGTAATATCAGAGCCGATGATGGCGGCGTAACAAATGACCTCAGAGATTAGCACACCCTTGCCATCGACCCATTCTTGCTTACGACAGGAATATGCTGCCAAAGGTAAGACGAACCATCCAAACAGCCACCATGGGCAGATAAGCCATACGTCGATCTGCGAGATGAAGCCTGCGGAGATGGCGAGGACATAATGCCACACACGGTGCTCCGTATCGAACAGAGGCCACACGGCGACGAATCCGAGCATGGCCATCGGCAGGAAGCCGAGGATGCCAAACCCTCGCCGGTCGAGGATCTCGATGACCGGGGCGAAGGTCAGCACATCCACGAGGACGAGCCACAGCGACCACAGCCACCGCCACCCGCCCTGGCTGGGCAGCAGGTAGACCATCGCGCTGATGCTGTCGGGCAGCGACTGCGACCACGGCTTACGTTCAAGCCAGTGGATCATCCCGATGGCCGCGCCCACACCAAGCGCGACCAAGAGGATGGAAAGGATAATCATTGTTGTCATAAGCGTTACTGTTTATGGCTGCCGTGACACGGCAGCATACTCAACAAGGACATGGCGGCAAAACCGCCCTGCACACTTATTCTTCGGCGGGCTCCTGCTGCTGGCCGTTATCTTCTGTTGCAGGGAACAATGCCTCATAGGGTGCCCAGTCGATGCCGTCCTTCTCTATCCAGCCTGCACTGTACTGCGCCTCGATGTAGTCCTGACCGCCGAGTACAAACTGCTCCAGTTCGTCGCTGTCGGCAAAGTGCTCGTAGACGGCAGCCTTGGTCTCGTCGTTTTCGCTGATCTTGTAGGTCATGGGCCACGTCACGCTGTAGGGTTTGGCGATGGCACGGTCGTACTTAGCCTTGAAGTTGGTCTGGTTCTCCTTTGAAAGCCAGACTTTCACTGTCTTACCTGCATCGTCGCCGTGCAGGACTGTCCACTCGTAGCCGCTGGTGATGCGCTCTACGGTACGTGCGTCGATGTCGGCGATGATGGCATCCTTGACCGTCTGCAGGGTGACGATGGGGTACTGCTTCTTGTAGAGCGTCACCTCACGCCATTTGTACTGGCCCTCCTGACCGTCTACTGGTGTCAGGCCGTAGCCTACGCGCACTGCGCTGCCCATGGACTCCACGTATGCGAAGTCCTGCCGGGTGCCTTGCTTGATGTTTTCTGTTGTCATAATTGTAATGTATTAAATGGTGAATAAAAATGTTGTTACTTATGTCTGGTCATTTTGGTCATCTGAGGATCAAACCAGCCTATCCGCAGGAACTCGGGACGATAGAACAGTTCCAGGCGCAGGTGGTATGAGGCGGTGTGCGCCATGATGCCGAGGTAGGAGTTGACGGACCGCACCACCTTGTCCCTGTCCGAGAAGTCCATCTCTGCAAGATGCTCGCGCATACGCTGCAGCGTGGCGTTGGAGAGGTAGATGCGGTAGGGCTTGATAAAGGCACCGAGGAACTCCACACCCTGACTGGCCTCGCTGATGCGCACCTTGCCGAGATGAAGTTCCAGCGAAAGCTCCTCCTTTAGGAACTTCTGTATGCGCGGTACCAAAGACAGCAGCCACTCGCGGTCGCAGCTCACGATGTAGAAGTCGTCCACATAGCGGCCGTAGCGGCGGCAGTGGAGCTCGCGCTTGCAGAACTGGTCGAGCAGGTTGAGATATACATTGCTGAACAGCTGCGATGTCAGGTTGCCGATTGGCAGCCCGCAGCCCTCCTCGGTGCAGAAGAGCGACTTGGCCGGGTCGAGACCGGCCCATGCCTCGGCTGGCATCGCCCGCTCGCACGACGTCTTCGGGTCGAGCATGACGATGAGCTCCGTCAGCCACTTCACGAACCGCATGTCCAAGGCCTGCTCCCATGTCACCACCGAGCCGTGACGCATGTCCTTCGGCAGTTTGTGCTTGGCCATCTGGTCGAGCGTCCGCAGGCAAATCTCCAGCAGCCGCTCCCGGCGTATGTGCATGAAGTAGCCACGTATGTCGAGCTTCAGGATATAGCAGCGGCGCGTCCAGTTCCGGCTCTCCCGTCGTATATGGTCCGACAGTCGTAATACGCCATCCAGCGTTCCACGGCCCTCGATGCACGAGTACGAGTCGCGGATGAACGTCGCCTCGTAGAGACGGTGCGTCCAGTTGAAGTAGAGGTGATGGACCACACGGTCCGGAAAACTGGGCTGCAAACACCTCCCTCTGCTTGGGCTTGAAGACGATGAAGCACTTCGACGGCAGCGGTACGTAAATCATCAGCCACAGCGCGAGGGCCAGGCGCAGCAGGCTCCACCGCAGCGACTCGTAGAACCGCCGCACGTATGACATCTGGCGCTTGTGTCTGGCAGCATCGGCGGCGGCCACCGTCAGGTCGCGCAGCAGCATGGGGAATGTCAGCTTCATGAGGCGAGAGTGTTTAGGGCTGCCGTGACACAGCAGCATACGTGACAATAAGGAAAGGATGGTCGCCGAGATTGCTGGACCGGCCGAACCGCGAACCCGTTGAACCGATTGTTCGTGTTCTGAGGGTTCACGCCACCACTGTTGAAGTTCAGGTTCCGCCCGTTGGTGGCGGAGTTGAGCGACGAAGACCAGTAGTTGCCGTTCGACCCGCGATTGTTCCACGACTGCCCGTTGCCGTTGCCGGAAGCAGGGAAGAAAAGCGTGGCTGCGGTTGCCTCCTGGTACGAGCGGCGCAGGGAGTGGCGCAAGGCCAGGCCAAGCACCGTCTTTGATTTTTCACGCGGGGCGCTGACCCCGAATGACGGGCAACCTATGAAATACTTCTGGACCATCCTTTTTTCTGTAAATTAAGAGTTAAGAATTAAGAGTTAAAAGTGTGCCAGCAGTTCCTGCTGCGTGTCGAAGAGGAACTGCTGCGCCTGAAACGGCGTGCGGTTAGCGATAGGGTACGACATCACCTTTGACACGATAGACATGATCTTCTGCAGACGCTCGGGCGATTCCATGAACGGCAGTCGGCTGGCATCGGGCTGTGTGCCCTGCTTGTCCGACTTCTTATCAGACTTGTCCTTCGACAGCGGCACCTGATTCTTCCAGTCCATATACATCTTCAGCAGACGCTCATACGAGAGCGGTTCCTTCTCGGCCAGCTCGGCTGGCAGCTCGACGGCCACGTCGATGCGCAGGGCGTCGACTGGTGTCCACGATATCTGCAACTCCTTTGGCAGATACTTGTCGAACGATTTCTCCTGACAGCCCACGAAGATGTACTCGCCGCCCAGGTTCTTGGCAAACTTCTTCACCGGCGTAATCGCCTGTCGCTCTTCCTGCGGGTAGCGGCGCTTCATCTCGTCGGGGATTATGACGCCCATCAGCCAGCCGCTCCACTCGTTAGCGTGCCAGTAGTTGCCGTCGCGCAGCAGGTGGATGACATTCCACGACTTCGAGTCCTGGCGGTCGGCCTCGATGACCTGGATTTCCTGATTGGTGAATCCCTTCTTCTCTTCCTGCTGCTGCGGCGTGGGCTTGCTCGCCGGCACCTGCGCGGCGGCCTGCTGCGGGGTCTTGGGCTTGTTGTCGGTTGTCTCGTTTGCCATATTTCTTATTACCTTTATTATATTACTATTTTCTTTGGTTGGTCATCTCCCGCCCCGCCGCTGCTGTACCGCGCTGGGGCGCGGCGGTGCAGCGGCGCTGCGTGCGATGACGAGGTTGGTGATTTCGGTTGGTCGAAGTATTACTGGACCGGCCGAACCGCGAACCCGTAGAACCGATAGTTCGCGTACTGAGGGTTCACGCCACCACTGAGGAAGCTCAGGCCCCGCCCGACGGAGGCGGAGTGGAGCGACGAAGACCAGAAGTTGCCGTTCGACCCGCGAGTGTACCACGACTGCCCGTAACCGCCGCCGGAAGCAGGGAAGAAAAGCGTGTTACCGTTAATCTTGCTCTGCAGGTGTAGGCCAACGATGCTGTTAATGGTTACTCGCTTGTCGGTAGTGTCCGAGTCGATGACGTTGCCGCTGGCATCGAGGTAGTTGATGTTGCTGAACAACTCGTTATACTCGCCAGTAGTAGGCTCACGCCACGGAGCACCTAAGTTGGCGCGGGCGGCATCGTGGCTCGGGCCGCAGCTGCCCGGATAGGTCAGCGCAGCACCAGGCGTTGACGCATAAGGGCCGTCGTTTGCCGAACCGAAGTCATGTGCAAAGGCCGACGTGCTGGTGGGATTGAACATCTCCGTATTGCCCCACGACACAAACGAGCATTCGTACTTGTAGGGTGACACAGCACCGTCCACCTCCTGGAAACCCGAGTCGGTGGTGACGTCGATGTTGGCCTTGGCCCACAGCAGTCCGCTGGGCAGGCCCATGTCCACGTAGAGGTCGCTCGGACTGCCGCCCTTCTGCAGTCCCTCCATAGAGACAATCTGATAGCGCGTGCCGTCGTAGACCATTGTCACGATGGTCATCGGACGGATGGTGCCCGGCTGCAGGGCCTCGCCCATGTAGTAGAGTGCCTTGGCGCCGGTCGAGTTGATGTTCAGCGTGGCGTTAGCGGCGGTGATGCCTTTCGAGAAAAGGATGCTCACCGGCATGTTCTTCAGCAGCAGGAAGTTCGACAGTGAGGCCGTCTGCGCCACGGTAGCGCCGCTGGCGGTGGTCTGCGTGCCGTAGCCTGTGCCGATGTACGCGGCGTCGAAATTGCCGTTGCTGGCATTGGAGTTAGCGCGAAGGGCCTCCGGGTCCTTGATGGTGCGCCGGTTGCCGTTCTTGTCTTGAATGGTTGTTGTGTAAGCCATAATCTTTTAGTGTTTTATGTTTATGTTAATACTTGATGGATTGTCTGTGTCTTTGAGTGCCGTGACGGCCAGCCTGCAGCGGCCTATCCCAGCACGAGCACTTCACCGGAGAACGCTGCGCCCGAGTAGAACACCAGTGTCTCGCCGACAAACGCCGCCTCGGGGTTGTCGTAGTCGGTGATGTCGCTCTTAGTGTGGGTATGAGCGAAGTCGGTAATCTGTGACTTTGTGTGGTTGTGGCTGGCGGCGGCCTTGCCGCCAAGACCTTGCTCTATATACGGCTTCATCTTGTCGTCCCACACGGTCTGCAGGTCGTCGAGCGCCATGTATTTTGCTTTTGTCATATCCTTCTTTGTTTATTGAAAATTGAAAAACGAGAAAGGGAGAGGGAAGGATAACCGGAACCCATCCCTTTCCCATTTGTGAGAGACTTAGACCACGAATGCAGCCAGTTCCTGGGCAGTGACGCGCTCGGGAATCTCAAACTCGACGTTCACCACACCGTTGGTAGGTGTCAGGTCTGAGCCGTTCACCTGTACGCCCTGGATGGCAGTGTCGGCCTTGCCCAGCGATGTCTGTACGGCAGACTCCAGGTCGGTCTTGGGGATGCCAGTAGAGGGCTTGTCGTACTTCGCACTCCAGGCCTGCTGCAGAGCGGCGGTCACGTGGATGTCGGCGTCGGCAGCGTGGGTGTCGTAGGCGGTCTTCAGGGCGGCGCCCTTACTTCCCTCGTAGGCTGTGCCTGCGGTCTCGCCCAAGGCGATGCTGGCGCTGATCTCGGCGTAGGCTGAGCCACCCCAGCGGTAGGTCTTGTTGTCGTCGAGGGTCACGTAGATCTTGCCGCCCTCACCCTCTGCGGGCAGGGCTGCGAAGTTAGCGGCCTCGATAACGTCGTCGACGTAGCTTGGCAGCTGGCTTGACGGAACGTGTCCGTTTTCGTCGAGCGTTGCCACTCCGCTGGCTGCACCCATCTGGGCTGTGGTTACATACGAGCCGGCAGCCTGGAATGTAGACTGTGGCAGAAGCGAGCCGTCCTGGAGAACGAGCTGGGCTGTCTCGCCCTGGGCAACTGCGGTCACTGCGATGAAGCCGGCAACGATCCAGGGCTTCAGGGTGTTGGTCCATACGGTCTGTAAGTCCGCGAGGGCCATGTACTTCTCTTTTGTCATGTCTTTAAAGAAGAATTTAATGAAACATTATGAGGGAATCTCAACCCTCGTTGCTATTTTAGTGTTTAAACTTCGTTTGACTTTCCTCGCGATCGGCCATTGATGCGAGCATCATGGCTCTTGCTTAATCGGAAAGTTGTGCTTATATGCTTGCGATGAACTCCAGGGCCCTGCGGCGCATCTCGCCACGGTCCTCGCCCTGCTGCTCGGCCTGGTCGATGAGTATCTTCACCACCGTGCAGGCTCCCAGCAGATAGCCCATCGGCCCCGCCTTCGGTGCGCCCTCCGCCAGGAGCGAGGCGTACATCTGTCGTGATACTTCCACTGCCTCCTTTGCCTCGCGGGGCACGGCGGGCTTGGTGTGGGTCTTCTTCCTTCCGCGAGGTGCGGGGGCCTTGCCGATAGGCTTCTGGGCCTTTGTCGTTTTCTTTGTCGCCATGATCTTTCTGTGTTTATGCGTTAAAGTTGTCGAGTTCGTCCTGTGTCACGCGCTCTGCCGGCGAGAGATTCTCCTTTACGTCCTTCGAGAGGTCCTGCATCTCCACGCTCTCGTCCTCAATCTGCTTCGAGCCCACCGAGCCCTCGGGTATTTCGACGGTCACGCAGTCGGCGGGCACCTCGAACTGATGCCAGTTCACGCGGATGTGACGGAGAATGCGCTGTCCGTCTTTGGTCTTCTCGTAATAGAAGTGGAGCGGCCCGTTGACGTACATGTGCTCCAGCTTCGATAAGTCTGTGGTTTTTGCCATAATCGTCTAATGTTTTGTGTTTGTGTTGTTGTCTGCAATTTACTGCGAGGCTCGATGGTAATCAAGGGCAGCCTGAGCCGAGCGAAGAATCACGAGCTTGCTCGATGATTATTCCGAGGCGATGGTTGCGCTCGGCGAAGCCAAGGGCAGTGCAAACCGGGCGCATCCGGCGTGGTCGCAGTTTCCTGTCCTACACTTGGAAGGCGGCGAGTTCCTCGGGGCTGACGCGCTCCACCTCGGTCTCCTCGTTGTTCTCCTCGATCTTCACGTCGATACGCTCGTCCACGTCGTGCTGTATCGTCTCGTCGTCGCTGATGCCCTGCATAGCACGCATCTGTTCGGGGACGGTGTTGATGGTTCCGTCGTGGTTGTCACCTTCGATGAGTGTCTTGAACTCATCGCCTGTCATGTTCAGTCTTACCTTGCCCATATCGTCTATCTTGTCTTTGGTTGGGTTCTTGAATGCGATGCGCTTGCCGTCAGATGTCAGGATGTACTTGCCGTCGGTGTCGGCCAGGTACTCGTCGCCGTCCACCGATACCGTCGTCACCTCCTGATACTGCACCACGTGCCGGCACTGGCAGCCCTGGTGTGCCGCTGTGCCACAGCGACACGCCTTTACGCCCACCTCGCAGAGCACCTGCCCGTCGGTGAACTGGCGCGTCTGCTTGTCGTAGTCGTCGTCCTCGTACCAGCCCTTGAACCATGCGTAGTACGTTCCGCGCAGCGTCCGTTCCAGCGTGAAGTAGTATCGCCCGTCGCTGTCGAAGAAGCAGTCCTGCTTCTTGATCCTGCGCTGCCGGCGGTAGGGGTCTATGACGGTTATCTCGAAGTCATCCTCCGTCATCAGGAAGTCCTCCTGCGTCGTGGTCACCATGAACTTGCGGTCGGTGCCGGGATAGTTTGTCGTCTGTGCCATAGTCCTTTAGTTTTATGTTAGTACGAGTTTCTCGCCGCTGAACTCACCGCGCTCTGATACTACCAGCGTCTCGCCGACGTGCATGGCACCACCGGTGAAGGCCAGCGTCTCGCCGACGAACACACCGTATGGAGCCGTCACGTAGGCCTTCATGTCTTCCACCAACTGGTTGTATTGCGCTTGCGTCAGGGTTGTCACGTCGAGCGACAGCTTCGCTCCGCGCACGTACTGCTGCGTTGCATAGTCCCATGAATAGAAGTAGCCGATGTCGCCCGGGTGGGCTGTCGTGCCGTCGGCAATGTATGGCTGATGACCGTGCATGTTTTCCGCACGGGTGTGGTCGTTTCCTGCCGTCGTATGGTCGGCGATGGCCGTCCGGTGGTCCTGATCGGCGCGGCTGTGGTCCTCCGACGCCTGCCTGACGCGCAGGTTTTCCGCCTGCACTCGGGCTTCCTCTGCCTGCGACACGCGGGCCTCGGTGTTTTTGGCAGCGGCGGTGGCGGCCTTTGCCTCGACGGTAGCCTGTACGGCCTGGTCGGCTGCCAGTGCTATCTCGGCGGCGCTGTCGTCCACGCGAATCATCTCGCCCGTGTCGGTGTGGCGCAGCCACTGTCCGTTGTAGTGCCAGTACATGCCCTGGTACTCGCCGTTGGCGTCGTAGTAGGGCTCGATGGTCAGCACGGTGTCCTCGGCCACTGCGCTCGACATGAGCGTTATCAGGTGGGGTATCAACACCTTCTTGGCGCTGTTCTGCTGTGCCCCTGCGGCGTGGAGCAGTATGCTGTCGGTCTTCAGTATGCTCGTGTCGGTGCGGAACACGGGTAGCACGTCGGCAGGCGTCAGGTCGGAGATGCCGACCTGGTATGTCACGCCGTTGATGGTTACTGTTCCTGTCATGTTGTCTGTCGTTTGTTATATGTCTTCTTTCCTGTGAATCTTACCCATGCGAAGGGCCTGCGCTGCTGCAGGTAGGCGCAATCGAGCTGGTTCTGGTAGGCCTCCTGCTCACAGGCGATATTGCGGTATGCCTCGATGTGCGAGCTGTAGAGGATGCGGCGCACGGCATAGTCAAGCCCATAGCCTGCGTAGTAGACCGCCAGCGACAGGAGCATCCACCACCATGAGAGTCCCGACAGCCATATCACTGCCGCGATGACTGCAGCCGACAGCAGAAGCACCTCCAGCTGCTGGCGCAGGTGGATCTTCTCGTGGTTCTCCACGTGCGACTTCAGCGGCTTTGCGCCCTTCCTGGCAAAGACCAGCGGCCACAGCGTGACGGCTGTGTATCCCTTCAGGGGGATGAGACTGTTATAGATAATAATCGCCATACTTCTGTTTCTTTCCCGCAATATACATCGCGGCGGCGACGGAATCAAGGGCAGTGCAAGCCGAGTGCAGAATCCGCGAGCTTGCTCGACGGTTATGCCGAAGTGACGGAGCAGCGAGAGCCATGATGCTCGCATCAATGGCCGAGTCGCGTCGGAACTCGACGAATGTCAACCGCAGCCTGCCCTCGGCGAAGCCAGGGGCAACTCAAAATAATCGCGAAAACATTTGGCGGTTACGGAATTATTTCATATCTTTGCCACCGATACAGGCTACAACAAACGACAATGGAACAGGCAAAGCAGCGCATGAGATATGGAGAACAGTCACAGAATCGGGCTTTACCTCCGCGAGGCGGAGGACGGGCCGCTGAACATCATCGGCGATGAAGATATCGAGAGCATCGAGGAGGATCGTTGCGACCTGTCGCAATACGAGTGCTCCCTTGACGATCTTGTACGTCGGGCACAGGGTGGGTGACAAGGTGTACAGCTATCCCGTCACGGCCATGTGGGACACGGGCAGCACGCGCACCGTCATAACTCCCCGGCTGGCGAACAGACTGGGCCTGGAATACGTGGGCGAATGCTCTGCCGACACGGCTAACGGCATAAAGAACGTGGCGGCGTTCTTCGGTGCATACTTCCGCATCGGCGAGGTGACGTTTGGGCCGCGAGGCGTCGACGTGACGGAGTTCAACAGCGAAGGCGTAGAGACTTATGTCGATGTACTTGTCGGCATGGACATCATCAGCAAGGGCGTCCTCACGATTGAGCCTTCGGAAGACAAGCACTACAACTTCTCGTTCGAGTTGAAATAGCGCGACAACGGAACAAAATTAAAAGCTACACAATATGAAGACAAGGATTTTAGTAACCATGGCGCTCGTGGCCGGCATGATGCTGGCGGGGTGCTCGAAAAGCGAAGACAATATGGAAGAGAATAACGAGAGCGTGAAGAACGAACAGCTGGTCAGCATCATCCGACAGCATATCGTCGGGACGTGGGAGCCTGTAGGAAGGTATCGCGAGACCAACGGAGTTTCGTTTACCACCGACGAGAACCTTTTCGTAACGATGTTAAATCCTAATGGAGTTGAGGGAGAACCCATAAAAGGCATAAAAGGCGTTATCACATTCAATGCAGACGGAACATTCTATCTGGATGTAAAAGAGGATGATAAAGACCAGCATTATGAGGGCAATTACACTATTACAGATGATATGTGGAGGTTTCTAAAAATCACAAGCAAAGATCCAATTAGCATTTATATTCACAGAGAAGCCCCAATACGTGGTATGAGCTCGGACTATAATCAATTGTTTCTGATGCAGAACGGCGGCTATACAGATGTTTATAAAAGGAAATAGACACAAAAGAGCGCCCACTCTTTTGTGTCTATTTCCTTTTATCCAGAACAATCAAATCTTATCCATACTTCATCCCCACCAGAAGCTCCATATCTTGGCCCCATAAAAACAAATATATTTGAGCCAGTGCCGACGCTGAAACTGTCTCGTAAGGCTGTATCGTAAGCTGACATAATCTTAGCACCGGAAGGGGCATATACAGTACAATCCGTATTGATGGCCTTGAAAAAGATGACATGTCCGTATAGTACTTCATTAGACGTCGGAAGTGTGAAAGACGACCCGGTACACAAACAGAAAGACCTCGTATTACCAGTAGACGGCCAACCAACGGAAAACTTCTCTATTTTTCCGTGACCTGCAACATTTAATAAAGCATAATCGTTAGGAGGAGTTCCCTCCAAAGTAAGCATGTTGTCAGTTGACTTCAAATGACCGTTACTAATCTCAAAGTTTCCAATTCTTCCGCTTTCTGCAATTATATTTCCCCTGACATACGCATCGTTCTGGTACGTCTTGCCCGTCCTGCCATCGACGGCGAAGTTTGGGATGAATCCGCTGTAACTTGTGCCGTTCGTAACGTAGGCGGCAAAGTCTTCAGGGTCGAAATCCGTGTATGACTTGCCGCTCGGCCCTCCGTACTGGCTGATCATCCAGTCGCCGTTGATGAAGAACGAACCGAGATAGGCGGTATCGCTGAATACGGCCTTGGCGATGTAGTACTGCATGGTGGACTGCATGAGCGTCCACGGCTGGCTGCCCTGCCCGCTCACGGGATTGTAGTTCGTGGCGGGGTCTGCGGTTGTCGATCCCGTGCTCCGCCCGTCCGTGCCCCAGTCGAGCATGTAGAAGCTGTCGCCGCGCTTCACGAAGGGCGCCTGCGTCTCCTGCATGGTGTAGGTATGTCCGTCGGCCCACTCTCCTGCATAGTAGTACCAGCGGCCTACATGTCCGGGGTCTCCTGTCACGCTGTCGCCGTCTGACACATGGCTGACGCAAGTGCCGATGATATTATTTTCCGTCACCGACGTACACCTCCAGATGGCGGTATGTCGCTTGCCGGAGTTGGTGGCGGTTCCTGTCGTCATGAAGAAGTCGCCGACCCTGCATTTGGTGAAGTCGTCGTCGCCGTCACGTTTGCCGTAGCTGTCCGACTGTCCGATGACGGCCCATGCGTTCCACTGCTCCTCGGAGTAGATGTTCCTGACGAGCACCAGCACCACGCCGTATCCGTCGGTGCCATCGTTTCCTTTGTCGCCCTTGTCACCCTTGTCGCCTTTATCTCCTTTATCTCCGTCCTTGCCATATTTCGCCCAGAGTTCCATGTCGCCGGTGGGGAACTTGTTCCATGAGCGCTTGCCCGTCTGTGCGTTCGGCGATGCCTTGGTGCGCTTGGCCACCCACTCGAAGGGGTAGGCTGCGCTCACGCCCTTCGGGTCGTCGGTACAGGTTTCCGACTCCGCGCCCGCCGCCGACTGATTAGTAATTGCGGGCAGGAACTCGTCCTTGTCGTAGCCGGTCTGCGTAGAGCTGATCTTCGGGGCGACGTCCTTCGTGGTGCGCATGAAGACATACTCCACGCCGTCGCCGTCCATGCCGTTCGTTCCCCAGTGGCTCCAGAGCACGGGGGCTGAGAAGTTACCCCACGTCTGGTTCTTGCCCTTGGGCTTCGTGCGGAAGGATGCGTACTCGTACTGGTTGCTGTAGTTGACGCCCTGCGGGTTGTCCGTCCAGCCTGTCGGAACATAGTCGTCCACCGTGCGGTCCGTCGGGTTCGTCGGTGCAGACGGGGTGGCGCCCGTATTGTTCCTGGTATAGATCCACTCCGTGTCGCTGCCGTCCTCGCCTGCCGTTCCCGTGTCGCCGCTGATGCGCACGGCGGCGCTCCAGTTGTCGTAAGTGACGGTGCCGTCGGCTGCGGTGTGCTTGATGGTCTGCGTCATCCAGAGGAAGTAGCCGTCGCCGGGGCGGTTCGGTGCCGACTGCTTCCAGGTGCCGAGCGTCGCACCGCTTGGCAGCGGCGACGGAGCCGTCGTCGCGCTCTGGTTCCATTGGTACGCCTGCATCGGCACGTCGCTCTTCTGCGAGTAGTTCGCCCAGAGTTCCATGTCGCCGGTGGGGAACTTGTTCCATGAGCGCTTGCCCGTCTGTGCGTTCGGAGCGGCCTTCGTCCGCTTGGCCACCCACTCGAAGGGGTAGGCTGCGCTCACGCCCTTCGGGTCGTCGGTACAGGTTGCCGACTCCGCGCCCGCCGCCGACTGATTAGTAATAGCGGGCAGGAACTCGTCTGCGTCGTAGCCGGTCTGCGTAGAGCTGATCTTCGGGGCGACGTCCTTCGTGGTGCGCATGAAGACATACTCCACGCCGTCGCCGTCCATGCCGTTCGTTCCCCAGTGGCTCCAGAGCACGGGGGCTGAGAAGTTACCCCACGTCTGGTTCTTGCCCTTGGGCTTCGTGCGGAAGGATGCGTACTCGTACTGGTTGCTGTAGTTGACGCCCTGCGGGTTGTCCGTCCAGCCTGTCGGAACATAGTCGTCCACCGTCCTGTCGGTCGGGTTCGTCGGCGCAGACGGGGTAGTGCCATTATTGTTCCTGGTATAGATCCACTCCGTGTCGCTGCCGTCCTCGCCTGCCGTTCCCGTGTCGCCGCTGATGCGCACGGCGGCGCTCCAGTTGTCGTAGGTCACGGTGCCGTCGGCTGCGGTGTGCTTGATGGTCTGCGTCATCCAGAGGAAGTAGCCGTCGCCGGGGCGGTTCGGTGCCGACTGCTTCCAGTTGCCGAGCGTCGCACCGCTTGGCAGCGGCGACGGAGCCGTCGTCGCGCTCTGGTTCCATTGGTACGCCTGCATCGGCACGTCGGCATTCTTGCCGTTCTCGCCGTCGCAGACCACTGGGATGGTCTCGCGGTCGAGCAGGACGCCCGAGGCGTTGAACATGGCGATGTACACGTTGTCGGTGGTGCTGGCCACGGTGATGCTGTTGCCCGTGGGCCATGCGGAGCCTGCCGTCGCGCTGCCGGGCATCGAGGAGGTGCTGTAGCGCACGGTGAGCCCCCATGCCGCGAGGTTGGCCGACGTGGCGGCCTTGGTCTCGGTCGAGTTGTTGTCTATCTTCAGGATGTCGAGCGTCAGCTTGTCGTTGGCCGACGTCAGGGTGTTGTCGCTCTTGCGCGAGTAGATGACGCTCGACTGCGATGGCTTCAGCTGCCAGACGGCCTGCCCCTTCGATGCGCTGACGGTGAAGGTGGCGGTGTATGCCGTGCCGTTGTAGGTGTAGGCGATACTGATGTTGTACACGTCGTTCATCGTCTGCCCCGCCTTGAACGCCCAGGAGAGTTTCTTTCCCTTGCCGCTTGCCGCTGCCGTCTGCGTGGCTACAGCCGATGCGGGGCCGCCGGTGACGGTGAGCGTGGCATTGCTGATGTCCACCTCCTTCGATCCGTCGTACAGATGCACCACGGTCTCGACGGTGCGGGCTGCCGTAATCCTGCCCGTCGAGTCGGTCGCCACCATGTCCACCTCGTTGTCGATGTCGAGACGGACGGTGTTCTGAGCATAGCGGTCGATGATGACGGGCGTGCCCCAGCCGCTCCATGTGCCGTTGCTGTACTTGTTGACGCTCTGGTACATCACCTGTCCCTGCGCCGTGAAGCCCGGGTTGTCGTCGTACCAGCCGCCGTCAGCGCCGCTCCAGTCGGGTATCACGGGGTTCTTCGCGGTACCTGCATGCCGCTGGTTCAGCACGTCCGCCGTCGGCTTGTTGGCCGCCGAGTCGTCGGCAGCGCGGTAGTAGGCGAACTCCACGCCGCTGCCGTCCTGACCCCAGTAGGCGAGCATGGTGTAGACGATCTTGGGATAGGCAATGCCGCCCACGGTGACGGTCTGCTCGGCGCCGTTCTTGTAGTAGCGGGCCGTGTCGCGGCTGTAGAGGTATTTGTTGGTGGCGCTGTAGTTGGCGGGGGTGCTCTCGCTCCAGCTGGCGTTCGGGATGGTCCCCAACTGCGCCTGCGTCAATTCGGTCGGCGAGGCGTAGTAGTCGCGGTCGTGGATGACGGTGATGGTGTTGCCCGTGCCGATGGTGCCGTAGCTGTAGACGTAGGTCTGCTCCGAGTCGCTGAACACGGTGATGCTGACGTAGTGGATGAACTTGCCCTCCACGGAGGCTGGGCATGTCGTCTTCAGGTAGGGGCTGACGGGCCTGCCACGGTCGGCGTCGGTCGCAGGGTTGTATGCGGGAGGCGTGCTGGCTGTCGTCGGATCGGTATAATATATAAAGGTGCCAGTGACCTCGGTGCCTTTGGCAAATACCTCGGTGTTCACACCGCCGATGTACCAGTTGCCGTCGTCGCCTATGGAGAGGTTGGCGCCGTTTCGCAGGATGGGTACGCCCTCCGACTCATAGTCCAAGCCATCGAGCTTGATGGCGAAGACAATCTCGGAAAGTTCGTCGAAGAGGTTGTGGCCGGTGCTGCCGACGGGCGTGTTCTCTACGCCGGTGGTGCGGAAGCCTTCGAGCGTGCTGGCCGCGCCGTTGATGAAGAAGGTAAGCTGGTCGTGGATGGCGCTGGCGGAGGTAATCTCCGTCAGGTTGTCGTTCTGGTCGTAGCACATGAGCTTACACGTCACCTTGCTGCATGCCTCGCCAGCGGCCACGTAGCTGTATCGCGCGTTGCTGACGGTGTTGGTCTGCGGGTCCCATGTGCCGCCGATCATCGTACCGGTCACCTGGCGTACCGACGGAGCAAGCACATAGACGGCCTTGTCGGTGGTGACGTTCAGCGTGAAGGGCACGACGTTCTCATACTCCACGCCGTCTACAACGGTCGTCACGTTGAACTTCAGCAGGTTTGTTGTCGGTATCTCCTTAGCGGTACCGCCCTCCTGCCACGTCCTGAGTATATTGGCGATGGGGATGGTAATCTCCACCGACATGTGCTGCGAGGCGGTGTACTCGGCCCGTCCGTCGCCGTCCTCGTCGTAGTCGGCCCACGCCACGCTGTAGCCAGGCGTGCCGCTGAGCCATCCCGGTTTGTTGAGCAGGCGGATGTCGGGCGTCGTGCCGCCGTTGACGGTCTGGAACCTGACGGGCTGTCCGCCGCTCGACGCCGTCAGCGGGATGACGATGTCTTGGCGGTTGGTCCAGGCGTTCTTCTTCGTGCTCCAGTTCAGGGCGGCTATCTCGTTGTGGCTCTCTATCGTGATGGTGTCTGTCGGCAGGTGGACGAGCTGCAGGCGGTAGTCCTTGGTGACGGAGGTCCTGCCCTCGATGTTGAGCGTGATGTGGGCCACAGCCTCGGTCATGGCCCGCATCAGCTGGTAGTCCTCGGGTGTGCGGTTGTAACTGGTATATGGATCGGTACTTGCATCGCCGTCGTTGCAGTGCCATATAAAGGTAATGTAGCAGGTAGAGCCCTCCACCTTCAGGTCGCAGCCCGCCCCGACGGCATCGACGGTGAAGTTGCCGTCGCCCAGCTCCTCCTCGTCGTCGAGCGCTCCGCACAGGTGCAGGTATTCGCCGCCCTTCATGACGGTCACTGAGGTGAAGAAGCGGTAGGTATAGAACTCGTTGCCCGAGCTGTCCTTGCTGACGGTGCGGTAGCCGCCGACGACGTTGCCCGAAGGGTCGATGACCACTGCGTCCGACGACTTCGTGAGCTCGACATTATAGGCATCCTCGCCGCCCTGCAGCAGCAGCTTCCACTGCAGGCTGGCGTCGCTGGGAACGTCGGTCGCGCCGTCCACCAGGCACTCCCACAGCCGTCCGTCGCGCCACACGCGGCTGGTCTCCACCCAGTTCTCCTCCTCCCATCCGCTCGACGGCGTTGTCAGTTCCTCGTAGAGCTCGGCGTCGGTATAGCCGGCATTGTACTCCGCCAGTCGGTGGGTCAGCCATCGGCAGCGCGTCAGGCTCTGATAGTGATAGGGTTCGTTGATCTCCTGTCCGCTGGTGAAGCTCAGCTCCACGGTGCCAGCCCATCCGAGGGCCTGGGCGACGGCGGCAGGCAGCGTTCCGTCGGGTGCCATTGAGCCCGTCTCGCCTGTATAGGTCGCCATCGGGGTGGCAGCCCACTCGCCGCGCTCCACGTAGATAATCCTGATGGGTCGCTGCGGCATCTTGTCGGGGTCGAGGTACCAGTCCTTGTTGTACTGGTCGGTGCCCAGTGTTCCCGTATCGAGGTCGACGGTGCGCTGTCCGCCCGTGTCGGCCAGCGATACGCTGCCGAGCCTGACCCACCAGTAGTCGCTGCGACCATCGGCTGCTTGTCGCTCTGGAATGGCACCCCAGAGGTACTTGTTGCCGTCGGCACCCTCGGCCCTCATGGCACTGGTGGCACTGGTGTTCGGCGAGAGGATGTAGGGATCCTGCCACTCGCCCGTTGCCTCGTCCTGCGTCTGCGGGGCGAACACCAGGTAGCCGTCGGTCGGGTCGGTCTTCTTCAGACGGGCGTAGATGGTATATGGCACGCTGGCATCCGCCAGTCGGCGGTTGCGGCCCTTCAGCGTCCACTGCCTGATGTTGGCGTCGTCGTAGGCCAGGTCGGCTATCGGCTGGTAGCACACCTTGATCTTCGTGCCCTTGGCTATGTAGACGGCCAGGTCGTTGGCAGAATTGTTGGCATTCGGGGTAATCGCAATAGCTGACGGTGCTATGTAGTGGATAGGGGATGTACGGGCCATATATCTTTTTTGTCTGCAATATACTCGGCCATGGCGAGAAAATCAAGGGCATGGCACGTTGCCCTTGATTCCGTCGCCGCCACTTTGTATATTGCAGGCAAAAACAGAATCGTAGAAAGATGAATCAAGTAATGACAGACATTTGGCCCTACCTGTTCGGATCCATGCTTGCCGTTATCGGGTGGCTGTTCCGGCAGGTGTTCACCCTGAAGAGCGACCTCGACACGACGAAGAAGGAGCTGGACAGCCTGAAGGACAAGATGCAAAACAGCATCGAGAATATCGAGAAGACCATCGAAAACATCCAGAAGCGACAAGACTCGCACTCGAAGAAGCAGGACGAGTTTTTGGAGAAGATGTCGTCGATGGAGAAGGAGGTACTGAAGTCGATGGGGTCGGTGAGGTCTGAGATTTCAGCCCTGTCATCAGACCTGAAGGGACTGAGCAATCTGATACTGGTCAGCGACCCTGGCATTAAGATTAACAGACAATAGCGCACTATGGGAGAGATGATCAAGCAGACGGGCTCGGAGCTGAAGGGACGGTGGATGGGGCGCATGCCGCGCTTCTTCCGGCAGCTGGTGAAGCTGTGCGCCTGCGTGATGGTGACGGCCTTCGGCATCAACGAGATCATGATCATCGGCAAGGCCACGCCCCACGAGTGGTGGAACGACGTGTACCCGTTGCTGCTGGCTGTTCCGTTCGGCATGATCTGCGTGTGCAAGCTGACCGTGGCTGGAGGGTATAAGGAGATAGACCCCGACAAGGTGATGCAGGGCGACATGCTGATAGGCCGCGACGCGCAGCAGCCCAACATGAGCGACGTGGAGACGCAGCAGCCCGGCGGCATGGAGCCGCCGTACCGCGACATAGCCGACAGCCACTGAACCACACAAAACGTTTATATATAGGGAGTCGTGAGACTCGTGCTTTCTTTTTTAACAAAGTAAAGTAATGAATAGTTGATTGATTTTTTCTCAGGCCGGAGCGCCGACCTTCTTTGAACAACAAGGTAGTTTTTTGATTTGTTTTAGTAGTAATATTTAAGGTTTTAGGTTTTTAGTTATTGGTAAGAAAAGGCCGCCGTCCGGGATGGATAGCGGCCTTTCTGCTTTGTAACAATGTAACGCAGAAATTCCAAGAGCCGGACGGACTTACACATTAATATAATATACGCGCACGCGAGGACTGCATCCTGCCGGAGGTGACAGGATGCTGCCCTCGATGCTTTTACAGCCTCGCGGCCGATCAGACATACGGCTGGCCGCGCTCGGGATCAACAGGTGCCGACGGGGAAGTACCAGTCAAGAGCCCCTTTTCCACCGCCAACTGGGTGCGGAGGTCGAACAGTTGCTGCTGCAGGTTCGCAATCAGAGCATCCTTGGCGGCCAGTTCGCGCTTCTGGGCGGCGATGGTCTCGTCCTTCGAGGCAAGGAGGGCGGCTGTCAGGGTGTCGACGGCGGTCGCCGATGAAGTGGGGGAGGGCGCCCCGTGCATAGCCATGCCGACTTGTGCAGACTCCTGCCTTTTGGCGTCGGCCGTCAGCATCACGTCGCTTGCACCTCGCAGCCAGGCGGGGTTGAACACATTTCCGAAGGCGGCATTCACCGCCCGCAGCGTTTCCAATTTCACACTTTTCACCCGGTCGTTGGCGATACGTGAGACGGTTGTCTCGTTCAGCCCTGCCTGCCGGGCTACGTCGGCCTGGTTCTTTGCCTCGGTGTTGGCATAGAGCCAGTCGAGCATCTGCTTGAAAATCTCAATTGTTGTCATACTGTACTCTGCGTTGATATACTAATTAAAGTTAATTATCTGCATGGGTCTGCACGACTTTGAGATTTCTTTCTTACCTTTGCATCCGAGAGTTAGTTAATTAACTCCTATCGGGAATAAGAAGAGCCTGTAGACGCCTTGAAGCGTCCTTTCCGATGAAAGACGTGCGTCGCCTGATGTATTGTAGCAGATGCAAAGGTAAGGCTTTTCTCCCGTTTTAGTGGTATTTGTGTCGATAAATTAAGAGATTTTTAGAAACCTATGCAGGAAACTGTGAGCAAAGATGAGTTAAGGGATATGCGCGTCAGGCAGTCGCGTATATTCACCCTGGCCGACAAGAAGAAGATCAAGTCGGTTAAGGTGCAGGCCCACGACCTCAAGAAGGAGGAGGACAAGGAGTATGAGGTGCGGACGGACTACGACGCATCGGCCATTTGTGTGACCCGTGTAAAGTGACCGGCGGCCTATGAAGCGTTACATTAAGAACCTGGTGTTGGCCATCTGTGGCCGCAATCCGTTTGCCGAGGAGGTGGAGGACTTGAAGGATAAGCTGGAGAAGGCCGGCGAGAATGTGCGCGGGCTGCAAGACCAGTTGTATGCGGCGCTGGAGAAGTGGAACGAGGCGCAGCAGCTGCTCTTCGAGAGCGGACGGATGGTGGGCGAGCGCGACAAGTGGCTGGCGGAGAAGGGCAGGCAGATGGACAGTCAGCAGCAGTTGGTGGAGAACCTGCGGGAGCGCATCCGTGACAAGGATGCCGAGCTGGAGGAGCAGGGTAGGGCGTTCCGCCAGAGCATGGAGCAGACGCGCCAGGACTGCGACAAGCGCATAGCGACGTATGCCCAGAAGATTGAGAGGCTGCAGAAGCGGCAGGAAAACGCCAAGAGAGAAATTGAGGGAATGCTGTCTGAGGCCGAGCATCAGCCCATGGCTACCACAGAGCGTAAAAGAGCATTCATGGATTTGCTTAATTCCATTCTGAAATGTCTGAATGATTAAGCGGTGAAACAATAAAAGCTACACGATTATGAGAACGACAAAACTACCCCCCCCGACGAGGTTTGCAGGCAAGGCTACGGGCAAGCGAGGACAAGACCCGGGAATGCAGAAGCAGGCTCGACGGTTCAGCGGCCGCTCGACCTCTGGTCGCTTGCTACCAACGGGACGCAAGAACGGACTCAGCCGCACGGCGATGCTGTTCAAGATTGCGACGGTGGCCGGACACAAACTGACCGTGCCGGAGATGAACAAGTTCAAGAACGTGAATCCCAGAAGCCTGGAACGGGTGTACGACGAAGTGCTGCGCATAGGCGACGCCGGAAACGCGATGTTCGCCCTGCGGCTGCTGCTGGGATGAGACAGAAAGTATTAACCAATTAAAACAAAGTAATATGGGAAAAGATTCAAACACATCAACCGGAGGCATCGGCTTCACAGGAGCCCTGTTCCTCGTGTTCCTCGTACTGAAACTGACGAACGTCATCAACTGGTCGTGGTGGTGGGTCACCGCGCCGCTGTGGATTCACGCCATACTGGCGGTGCTGGTGCTGATAGCCGTGTTCGTATTTAAGGAGTATATCAGGAGAAGGTATTGAGGATTATGGGAAGAAACAGTGGTAATTTATCGTCGGCGATACTGCTGACACTGGTTGGAGCATTTGTGCCCGTGGTATGTTGGATTATGAGCATCCAGTTCGACCAGAACTGCGTCGTCCACCATCGCCGGCCCCGGCTTACTATCTGAACATGGACGACCTGGAGCAACTGCCAGGAATTGTAAACAAGAATGAAGGATGAACAAACAGATTGACATTGTAAACCTGCTGAAGGATAAGTCGGCACTGCTGAATTATATCCTGACGATGATTACGTCGAGCGAGAAGTTCGCCAGCAACCTGCCACACCTGCGAGAGAAAGGATGGTCGGAGCAGGGGATGCTCGACAAGGTGATTGAGGTGACGGCCATACAGTCGGCACAGATCAAGCACCTGGCACTGATAGCCCTGCTGCTCGTGCAGTCGAACGACTTCGACACGATGGTGGGTCACCTGATGATTAAGATGGGTCGCGGCGAGGAAGCACTCAAAGCGATGTTTGACGCGAAACTGAAAGGGAAGGGGTGAGAGAAACAAGACATACAGAACGCGCTTATCCGTGTTTGAGCTTTCCGATTAAGCGAGAGTAGAGCCAAACTCGCTTGTGCTATGCCGAGCGTGAGGAAAGTATTAAAATGTGAGAATGACAGCCGGGAAAGACCGGTAACCTGACGGCGAAAGACTGGTAAATGGGCAACCAGCATGTAAGACTTGGCGCTGAGCGGGGGTTCGATTCTCTCCGCCGTCACAGAAACAACAAAAGAAAAAGAGATGATATGAAAACAGATAATGAGACTATCGACAAGGCTGCGCTGGGCGACTATCTGACAGACGGCGATATCGTATTCATCAGCAGCGGACAGCCCGACCCGATGAAGGCGGTGGTGGGGCTGAACTGGCCGCGCAACTATATATTCTTCGACGAATACTGCTGCCTGGCTGTGAAGGAGAATGTGCGTAAGGCAACCGATGCGGAGCGCATAAGTCTGGACGATGTGCTCAGGAAACAACGGCTGGCATGGTCGCAGGCAGAAGGAAAACTGAAGCGTACAGAGCAAGAGGTCAGCGCCGTATGGCCACTGATATCCAACTGCCAGCCCATCATCGCCGGCTACGGCGGTACGGTGACGCGGATGGAGGAAGGTGACACGCGCTACGACGAAAACTTCATCCTGCGACAGCATGAGAACGGTGGCTGGTGGATATGGCAACTGGTGCTGCCACAATTCAAGGTTGGTGACTGCATCCGCGCCAAGGGTACCAACGGCGAGGGTTCTGTCATCAAAGCCATCGACGACGAGGCGGGCTGCTACGTGTTCGACCACGATGTGCGAGGCAGTTACGTCTGCCAGGAGTACGAACTTGTGCCGTGGGAACCTCGCAGCGGCGACATTGTGCGCCATAAGGGCGACGACGACGGGCGGCGGTTCCGCATCAGCGACAACCCCGAGGGCTACTGCGGCGGCGGAGAGTTCTTCATCATGCAGATCATGGAGTTCGGCGTAGCTGGCGGCAGCATCAGCCGCTACAGTCTAAAAGAGGGCTACGAACTGGTGGAGCGTCCGCAGACGTTCGACGAGGCACTATACGGCCTCAGTCAGCAACTGGGCGATGCACTGAAGAGCAGTCAGAAGCCCGTCGGCAAAGTTGAAATAATCATCGACGGCGAGCGGCACTGTCTCATCGACATCAAGGACAGCGATATCAACGAGTCGTGCGCCGTCTGCTCGCTCGACAAGGTGTGCAACCGATTCAAGGAAGCACTCTGCAACGCCATCGCCGGACGCGACGGCGGACATCTGTTCCAAAAAGAAGAATAAGAAAGTTCGTGACTGAAGAGAGCCTACAGATACTGAGGAACATTTCGCTCGTGGAAGTGATGCGGGCGAATGGATATGAGCCGGAGAACCTGCCGAGGAGCGGCCGGGCGGTGTACCATTGTCCGTTGGGAGGGCACGCCGACCACAAGCCGTCGTTCAGCGTGGAGCAGAAGGCGGGCGACGGACACGATGCGCCGGGCTGGGGATGCTTCGGGTGCGACAAGAAGGGCTACGGGGCCGTGGCGCTGCAGGCGGCGCTGATGGGCTACGACTGGAGCAACCTGACGCAGGAGCAGATGCAGAAGGTGTGCCAGCGGCTGGTGGACGAGCATGACGTGGAGGTGAAGGACGTGGCGCCGACGAGTCCGGAGGAACGGACGAAGGCGATAGACCCGCAGGAGTGTGAGTTCACCGTGACGAAGTGGACGATATATCATCTGAGAGCGCTGGGCTTCACGGTGAAGAACGCGACCAAGGCAGGTGAGGACGGCGAGCAGGTGGTGATGTATAAAGAGCCCGACCTCGGCGGCAAAACCGCCGAGCACAGTGAGGGCGACGGGAAGCCGGTGCCGCTGTACCGCTGCTCAATCGACCGCGAGTTCTGGCGGGGCAGGGGAGAGGCCAAGACTGCCCAGGAGTGGGGCGAGACGATCGAGAGGGAGTTCCAGACGTACCCAGTCGATGTGTTCATCACCTCGCCTGTAAAAGCCAAGCAGGGCGGCAAGTGCTCGCTGGAGATTCACGACAGGCTGACGTACCCGATATTCGCGATGCCGTATGAATGGGGCACGAAGAAATACGAGCCGAGAAGCAAGACGACGAAATGGGCGTGGTATAAGAAGGGCGACGTGGCCACACGGCTGTATGGCGACCATGTGGCGATGGCGGCGATGGAAGCCCTCGGCGGCAGAACCGCCGAGCACAGGACCGCAGCCGGAGAAGCGGCAGCCGCTCCGTGGTTTGCCGACGCGCTGAAGGACAGGCGGCATCCGCTGGTGGTGACAGAGCGCGACAGCGACAAGAACCCCGTGAAGGCGAAGATGAAGCGGCTGGTGCTGTGCTCAGGGCCTCGCGATGCGATGCAGATGTGGGCGGCGACGGATGCTCATGTGCTGTGGCTGCACAACGAACTGGCGGGCATCAAGGACGGCGTGGTCGAGGAATGGCTGCGCGTGCTGCTCGTAAGGATGGCTCAGGTGGCGGTGGATATATATGTATGCTACGACACCGACGCAACGGGGCAGGCCTGCAGCGCCAGCATCGCTCTGGAGAATGCCAGGGTGCATTGGGTCAGGTTGCCGAAGGAGATGGGGGCTGTTGACCTCGGCGGCAAAACCGCCGAGCACAGTAAGCCCTACAAGGACGTGACGGACTTCGTGACGCACTTCTCGCAGATACAGAAACTGTTTGCGCCGGACTTGCGGAAGGCGAACCCCAGCGAGGCGCTGATGCGGATGCTGAAAAATGCGCTGACGATGCAGTTCTGGATTGACAAGCACACGTCGAAGAAGAACGACAAGGACGAGAAGGAGCACAACGTGCGCTACGTGCTGAGCGTGGCGAACCTGCTGCAGTTCCTCGACGCGAAGGGCATCCGCTGCCATCAGGACGAGCGCGGCCAGCGGGCGTTCTATCAGCTCTCGCACAATAATACATATAGATATCTCGACACCAGCCGCACGGGCAACCAGCTGGAGTCAGTCTGCCGCACGTCGATGCTCGACTGGATAGACGCACACTTCGGCAACGACGCGGACTATGCCGACCAGGACGAGCGCAGGGACGACCCGTCGCAGTTCAAGGCGAACCTCGTGAACACCATCTTCACCGGCAAGGGACTCGACGCCAGGACGATGAACACCATGCCGCCGGCACCCATCAACGAGCACTCGTGGGGCGAGGACTTCGACCACTTCTTCTTCCAAAACACCGCCGTCCGCGTGACGAAGGACGAGATCCGCGAGGTGCCCTACGACCGGCTGCCATGGGTGACCAACGAGGAAGCCATCATGCCGGGCGAGTTCCATGTGCAGCAGCAGCCGTGGCGCATCGTGGTCAACCCGAAGTACGAGGCCGAGCGGAAGCGCCACGAGGAGATATCGAAGCAATGCACCACTCCCGCCATGCGTGCCGCCGAGAACCTGCGGTGGAAGCAGTGGGAGGAACTGTGGAAGTTCCAGCTCGTCATGGACAAGCCCCTGGAAGAGATGCCGATGCACTTCCAGTTCGAGTACAACACGTGCCGCATCTTCTGGGAGAAGGAGTCGTTCGGCGAGAAGCTGACGGCCGTCGAGCGGCAGATGCAGGACATGCACTTCATCAACCACTGCCACGCCATCGGCTACAGCATCACCCGGCACCGGAGCCTGGCACGGCAGCTGACCGTCCACATGACCGACTACAGCGTGACCGACGAGCAGAAGGCCAGCGGGCGCAACGGCAAGAGCATACACATCGACATGATGGCCACCGTCAGGCCCTCGTCGGCCAACATCGCGGGCAAGTCGATGAAGAACATCTCGATGGAGGTGCTGTTCGGCTACGTCATAGCCCACCTGCACACGCTGGTCTGCATGGACGAAATGCCCGACAACTTCAACGTCGAGGACCTGTACAACATCGGCACGAAACTGGTGTGCAAGACGCTCTACCACCAGCCCGTCACGCTGACCGGCGACGAGGTGCCCAAGGTGTTCATCACCTCGAACAAGCCCTTCGACCGCTCGGCGGGCTCCACCAAGGGGCGCATCTACCCCTGCTTCACCTCGGACTACTACCACGCCGCCACCGACGACGGGCGCTGGCTCGACCATGCCCCCAAGGACGACTTCCTGGAGAAGTACGGCGTGGCGGAGGTGGCGCGTAACCTGCCGCCGCAGTTGCTGAACGAGCTGCAGAACATGCTGCTGGCGATGGCGCAGTTCTACCTGCAGCACCCCAACGAGACCATCCTGCCGCCGACCGAGAGCCGTAGCCTGCGCCGCGAACTCTACGCCATGACGAAGGACTCAGGGCTGACCGACTGGCTCATCACTTACTTCGAGGACACGCCCGACAACCCACACATCGGCCAGCCCATACCGCCGCAGGAGATGGCGATATCCTTATTGGACGCAGAGGGCGAGGGCGTCACCTGGGACACCATCGAGAAGGCGAAGAAACGCATCGCGAAGTACCTGAAGCCCTGTCTGAACCGCATGGGCATCGTGATGGATCCCGACGTGGTGCTGAACACGTCGTCGTACCGCCGTCGCGGCGGGCGCCAGACCCGTGCCTGGCTCACCGTGCTCGACCAGCAGGGCAAGCCCGTGGAGCGCATGGAGAAGAACAAGTACCGCCACGAGGTCAGCACCGGCGAGCGTGTGCCCCGCGAACTCTCCGCCCAGCACACCTTCGTGCATTACTTCTATCGCAACCGTCCAGGCGGCGTGCCCACCAAGCCCTATACCGCCGGCAAGGAGTATGAGGAGGGGTATGTGCAGGCAGCAGCCGAGAAAGATCCGGAGGAAGGAGGTGAGTCATGACGAAGCGCAGGCATCTCGTCACCATCATCAAGCGGAGCTGCATCACCAACAAGGTAGTGTGGATATACCGGGGAGCGAGCCGCAATGCAGGCAGGCATGCCTACTGGAAGGCCTGCAAGAAGGAACTGGAGAAGGTGAAGCAGTGGGCCGAGCGGATGGCCGAGCGCAAGCGCAGGCTGACAATGGTGCTGGGAATGTCGGAAAGCAGTTTATCTGGCAGCAAATCGTCCGGCAATATGTTTGGAGGCGAACTGACCGACGAGCAGCGCAAGGCCGCCCGCGAACTGGTCAGGATGGCCAAGCAGGAACCGCCGCCCGACATGGAGTTCTACAACCACATCGTCGAGGAACGCCGACGGCGCCAGCAGGACAAGGACATCCGCCGCAAGATGCGTGAGCGCGAGCAGAAAGCTGCCGAAGGCAAGGATTCCACGACTGGAGAAAAATTACGATAATCACTGTTATGATAAATAGGCGGTAAACATTAAACAAAAAGGCGATATGAGAACAGAGAAAAGACAGAAGACCGTCACATACGAAGTTTATGTAGCTTCTGATGGTAAGGAATTTGAATCTCAAGAAAAGTGCAGACATCACGAAATGCTGCTTAATGGTTCAAGAAAAGAGTGTCCTAAATGTCATGGCAAAGGACGGATTAACGGACATTATGAAAGGTATTTTGATGGTGGCTCAATGGGTGACCATCAGTACCACGAGCGCTGGACATCTGACGAATGTCCTGAATGTAAAGGCAAAGGATATCTTGAAAGAGTTACTGAATGGAGATAAAAATATGAACGAACAAGAAATTAAGGCGCAAGCCAACGAACAGAACAACGAGACAGTAACCACCACCCCGACGGACGTGTGGTATTCATAAACGACAAAGAGCAACAGAATGAAGAATCCATTCAATATCATCAAGCGCAAAGCCGACAAGATTCGCAAGAGCGAAGAAGCGATGAAGGCCGGTGTGGAGATGGCCGCCAGGGCGAAAGCTGAGGGCTGGAGCGACGAGCGGATGATGCAGGAGGTGATGAACTGGGCTGACCAGATGATTCGCTGTGAGATGGAAGAAGCCGTCGGCAAGGACATCGACCGAATGGTGGAAGCCATGCTGCAGAACGAACCCAACGCCAAGCGCTACGAAGAGAAACTGCGGCAGGAAGTTCGTCAGGAGTTCCTGAAGTATGCCATGACTGGCAAGGAACCCGACCTGGTGCAGGCCGCGAGCAGAGCCATTGGCGTGAACGAAGAAAAACCAATCGCTGCCGACAACAAGCCGACGATGACCATCGAGGAGATGGAGCGCAAGATGGTCAGTGCGACATCGGTGGTGAAGCTGGTGTGCGGCGTTGGCAACAATGCGGCGTGGCTGGTGGTGCTCGAAGCCTACGGACATGCCAAAGAGCATCCACGGTACAACCAGTCGGTGAAGGGCGGCAAGCGCGTGGGCTGGTTCTTCCGCCGCGTGATGAAACTCTACCACGAGTACGAGGACCATCTGGTGAACGCCAGGCAGAACCGCATGTTCCACCTGGCCGACATGGACGAGAAGACGCGCCGCAAGTACGGCGACATCAGCGACCGCGAGTACTACGACTTCTGGGCTGCCATCGGCGGGCCGGCCTACCACGAGACGCACCCACTGGTGACGAGCCTCTGGAACAAGTACCGCCTGTCGCTGCAGAACAACGGCGTAGAGCATGCCGACAAGGTGGCGTGGGTGATGACCGCTCAGGCGGCGCTGGAGCTGGCAGGCACGATGTACGACATGGCCATCGACGAGTGCGAGACGGGCTACGGACTGCCGCGCAACCTGCTGGAGTACGTCTTCGGGCAGTTCTCGATGAAGGCAATCGCCAAGGAGTGGTACCGCGCCATGATGACGCTGGCCCCCGAGACCGAGCCCATCAAGCCGTCGGAACTGGACGAGAAGAACATCGACATCGGCATACGGCAGCTGATGGAGGCATGGATGGACCACGACCTGCTCTACCGCTCGACCGCCGACACCGTGGCCGACTACGACGAGGTGTTCTCGACCAAGGGCCACCAGAAGAAAGCCCTCCGCGAGATTGCCGAGGTGAGAGAAGAAACGCAACGAATGATTGATAACGACAATGACTAAGATATGACCTACGACGAGACAACGCTGTTTACGAAGTTCATGCAGGGAAAGGGTGTGATGAACAACTTCGAGTACCTGTACCGCTCGCACCGGTTCGACAAGCGCGACCTCGACACCTACCTCGACGAGGTGGCGGCAGAGGACGTGATACTGTCGGCCTTCGACTTCACGGGTGCTGGCAACACCATCTTCGGCTTCAAGTACTGGAAGGATATCGACCAGAAGTGGCAGGCGAAGCTGACGGAGTTCCGCAACACGGGCATCCTGACGGCCGACGAGGCACAGGTGTACTGCCCCCACTGCCAGCGGGTGCTGCCCAGGACGGCCTTTGCCACGAAGTCGAATGGCGTGCTGCACAAGCACTGCCGTGAGTGCGAGGGCGGCAAATGGGACAAAGAGAAGAAGGAGCGCGAGAAGGCTGAGAAGGAGGCCGAGAAGCAGGCCAAGGCCATCAAGCAGCTGGAGAAGGAGATTGCCGAGAAGCAGGCGAAGCTGGAGCGGCTGTCGGCACAGGAGCCTGTAGCAGAGCCGACGGGCAAGATCCTGACGAACAATCGTGCTGAGAGTGCCCGTCGTGAGATAGCCGAAGGACAGGCCAACCTCGACAAGACCACGAAGGTGTGCGGCCACTGCGGCAAGCGCAAGTTCCGCTCGGAGTTCTACAAGTCGGACTCCAGCGAGGACGGTCTGCAGGAGTATTGCAAGACCTGCCAGACGGAGCTGTTGGCCGCTGCTGAGGAGGCACAGCGGAAAGAGGGGGAACAGCGTCGGCTGGAGATTGAAATAGCCGAGTGCGAGGCCGAGGTACAGCGGATGGAGCAGGAGAAGAAGGCTCTCGATGAAGAAGTACGACGCAAGAAGGAAGCAGAGCGTCAGGCCGACGAGCAGCGCAAGGCTGTATCTGCAACCGCCGAGCCTACGACCGGCATGACCGTTGACACGACCGAAAATACGACCGAAATCCCGACAGCCACACGCTTGGGCGAGCACGACGTGACGATGCACTACAAGACGACGGAGAAGCGCATCACGCTCAATGCCGTGCTGTCGGACATCGTGCGACGGGCAGGGTTGACGAAGTGCTACATCTACGCCGACCGCAAGGGCTGTCAGTTCCTCGTGTTCAACAATGCCGAGGGCTCCAACGTCACCAAGGCCAACAGCCGTACCAGCGACCTGCTGCAGGTGTGCTCGTCCAGCATCTGCCGACAGATTGCCGAGCGATTCGAGCTGAGAATTGGCGACAACTACTACCTGCATGTTACGAAGAACCTGGCACACACGGCTGACATCGTGAACGTCGAGGTGAAGCAGGTGCGGACCCGAGAGGAGTATGCCGTCATTGTGGCACAGCGCGAGGCAGCCGTGAAGAGCGGCATCACGCCCGACATCGACGAGACCGACGATCCTATGGAAGAGGCCCCTACCCCATCCACCGACACCAACGACATGCCGCTGATAGAGTTTGCGGACATCGACGATAACCATACAGGCGACGGGCAGACCCCGACCACGGGTGAGAGTGGCGGCAGTTCTGCCCCCACGCCTGAACCCAAGCAGAAGGCCAAGGCTGGCAACATGAAACCTGCCAGCCTGAAACCTGAAACCACCGGCATCCCCCTCTCTGGCCGCAAGCCGCAGGATATCCTCCAGCAGCTCATCGACCGGGGCCACCTGCAGGAGCGCGACATCGCCGCCTTCCTCTTCCAGAAAGGCTGGGAACTGCACGAGCCGGTCGTGGTCACCAAGCACAAGAAATTCTCACTGTAATATATAAATGTAATGGCAAGACACAAGCAAAGAAGATACGCAGAGATGAAGCCCGCCGTGAAGATGAATGGCGGCTACAGCCGACGCCAGCGCACCGACATACTGACCGCACAGGGCGAGATAACCGAGGCGCTGGGCTACGACAACTACCACGTGGAGCTGGACAACGGCGTCACCATCCTCGCCACCATCAGCGGCAAGATGCGACAGAACCACATCCGCGTCATGGTGGGCGACCGCGTGGAGCTGGAACTCTCCGTCTACGACCTCACCAAGGGCCGCATCACAAGACGATTTCAAGTTAAGCAGCAATGATTATAGAATTAAACAAACGATTAAGGTATTATGACGAAAAGACTTCACGGAGGCAGGACAACGGAGCAGTACGTGCTCGACCTGCACAGCAACGGATGGCAAGTGGCGAACATTGCAAGCATCGCAGGGGTAAGCGCCCAGACGGTGCGAGAAATCCTGAAGAGAAAAAACATCATCATGGACTGAAAGACAAGGCAGCGAGATGATTGACCCCGACGAGCAGAAGACCATCAGGTTCAGCGCCGACGACGTGCCCGAGCTGCCGGAGATAGACCGGCAGCGGCGCGAGGCCGACAGGCAGCGCAGGCGGCAGCAGGCGATGGAGAACCTGCGGTGGCTGGAGCGGAACATGGGTTTCCAGCCGTTCGGCGGGGAGTGGTGAAGGGATTTAAAAGTGAAAAGTGAAAAGTTATGGCAAAGAAGACAGAGAAGAAGACGCAGGAGCGGACGCTGGAGGTGTCGGCTCAGAGGATGCAGGAAATCATGGAGCGGGTGGCGCCGGTGCTGGACGGACTGAAGACGACGACGCTGGAGGACATCTTCGCCGGGCAGGAAATCATGCTGAACGGACTGCGCCATCTGGTGAAGGACAACCCGAAGGCGGACCGCGTGGCACTCATCGGCACCATCATGCAGCAGCTGCACATGAAGGCCCTGCGCGAACTGCAGCCCACTCCGATGGCTCCCGTCGGCGAGGCGTGAGAGAGACTGGAATATATAGTATTAACAAATTAAAAAGCTACAACATTATGGAGCAACTGACAAGAGAACAGGCGATAGCCTTTGCCGAGAACAAGGGCTATGAGGGATGGACGGCGAGACAGATAGCCGAGTTCCAAGTACAGCAAGACAGGCTGTGCATGCCGGTGGATGTGTTCCACAAGGCCATCAACGAGGCACTTGGCAGACCTGTATGGACACATGAGTTTGCCAACCGCGAAGCCTTGGAGAGGGAACTGATGGGCGACCGTCCGGCCCCGACCATGCAGGAAATCATCGAAATGATACCGGCAGAGAAAAGAATTATTATAGGATTATAAAAAGCTACAACATTATGGCATGTAATTGCGTAAACGAGTGGAGCCAGCTGCTCAAGGAGAAGCTGAACCACACAGCGACAGTCAACCACGACATGATTTCCGGTCGTGTAGTAATCAACGGCATCTACCACAAGCTGAAGAAGGACGGCTCCTACAACCCCAACAAGTGGGAAGAGGTGAACCTGTGGCCGAAGTACTGCCCGTTCTGCGGCAAGCCCTACGACGAGAAGGAAGTGGAAGAAAAACCGGAGGAAAAAGTATGAACCAGACATACCGACAGATGAACGCCGAGATAGGCCGGGGCATCGGCAAGGAGGCGCAGATGCAGGCGCTCATAGCGGCGCAGAGGAACAACAGGCGGACGGTGATCGACCCCGACCGCATCGACACGGAGAGGGTGATGGAGCTGACGCGCAGGCTGACGGAGGACACCGACCTGGGCATGATAGTGCGCCCGCTGCCCTACGCCGACATCGAGGGCGACACGGAGGCGACGCTGAACGTGGTGATGCAGGCGCTGGGGCTCTACACCTTCCCGACGGTGGAGCTGACCGACTGGCTGCGGCGGGAGATTGACGACGACCCGGAGCTGGAGCCGCACTCGGCCATCGAGATCTGCGCCGGCACGGGCTGGATAGGCCGCACGCTGGGCATACCGACGACCGACGCGCAGTGGCAGAAGTGCGACGACATCCACGAGCTGTACCTGCGGCAGGGGGCGATACCCATCAACTACCCCGCCGACATCGAGCCGCTGGAGGCCAGGGAGGCCATCCGCAAGTACGAGCCGGAGCTGGTCATCGCCTCCTACTGCACCCACCTTTACGGCACGGGCGGCTCGAAGCAGGGCAGCTCGCTGGGCGTGGACACCCGCTGGGTGCGCTCGCACTGCCGCCGCTTCTACCACATCGGCAACGACGCCATCCACAGCCGCGACCCGCTGATGCGGATGCCACACAAGCGCCTCTCGTTCGACTGGCTCGTCACCCGTGGCGACTCGTCGAAGGCCAGGATATACGTGTGGGAGAATAAAATGTATTAACAATAAAAATGAATAGCACTATGAGAGAACAATCGAATCTGGACAGCCGCGAGGCGCAGGAGGTGCGCCAGCGGTCGGAGTTCATCAAGAAAGTGAACGACTTTGCGCACTTCATGCAGAAGGAGTACATCGACGAGTGCGACGGCGACATCGGACTGCTGATCTGCGCTCTCGACAAGACCATCGGCGATGGCAAGGCGGGCGCGGCCCACATCGTGCTCGGCGGAAAGGCAACGGTTACCACCGGGCTGGTCTCGATGATGCAGCAAGAGAATATGCGCGACGTGTTCCATGTGGCACGGACGGTGGCCGGCGAATGTGAAAGTGAGCGTCAGGACATCGGCGGACTGCGCCGCCGCCTGCGCCTCGGTTACTGGATGGCTGGGCTTTGCGCCCTGTGGACGGCGTTCCTCGTCTTCCTGCAGGTGTGGGGCATCGCCAACTGGATAACCACCGTGCCGAACCTGCTGCTGATGGGCTTCATCGGCTACCAGTTGTGGATGACCATCCGCGACCAGCGCCGCCGTCTGAAGCGCATCGAGCGCGAGGAGATGCAGGAGCGACGCGAACGGCTGGACCACGCCATGGGCATGTTCACCGCTATACTGAAGGACATGGCAGGGCGCATGAACGGCGACGATGACGACGAGTAATAAATAAAAGGAATAAGAACTATGGCAACAAAAGCATTTATCAACAACGAGGTGCAGAAGCGCATGAAGGCGGAAATGGATCGGACGGGCTTCAAGGCGTTTGAGATGGGTTATGCAAACGGCTATGTGGCTGTCAGTCCCGACCATCCGCTGCACGGGCTGAATTACGACAAGGTGTACGACGTGCAGGACGTCAGCGTGTGGGGCGGTCTGACGTTCTCGGAGAAGAAGGCCGACTGCCAGTGGGACGGCTCGTGTGTCGAGGTGATTGGCGGCGGTTCGTTCGACGACATCCCCGGCGACTGGTGGGTGTTCGGCTTCGACACCATGCACTACAACGACGGCCCGGAGCACGACCGCGAGTGGTGCATCAGAGAGACGCGCCAGTTACAACTCCAGTTGGACGCAATCAAAAGTAAGGAGGGCTGACGCATGACCAGAGAAGAAGCCATCGGGCACTGGATGCCCATCGTGAGCGCGGTGTTCACCGCAGAGCACAACATCCTGGGCGAGTGGGATGCGAAGCTGAAAGCCGCCAAGGGTTCGCCGCAGGTGGAGGAAACCTGCAGGGCATACGTCCGCGCCGTGGCTGCGGAAATCGTGGACCACGGCGACATCGAGTTCGACGAGGAGTAACAATGAAGAATAAAAAAAAGAAAGAGATCATGAAGACAGAACAACATTTCCCGATTTGCATGGACGAAGAGTTCTGGGCCAGCAGTCAGTTTTCGGTAGCCCGCCACTACGGGCGTGTCAGGATCAACGGACATGAGTACATCATCGTGAACAAGGAGGGCAAGGACATCTTCGAGTGCTCCATCGAGGCGGAACGGGCCGGACGCGAGAAGGCCATCGAGCCGGGCGAGCCTGCCGACCTGGTACGCAGCGACTTCGTGAAGCACTACCGCCGGCTGGGGCGAGACCGCTTCATCGACGTGCTGAAGCAGAACCAGCAGGCCTCCGACAAGGAACTGGAGAATATTTACAAGGGGATGAAATGACAGATAAAAAGGAAAGAGATTATGCAAGACCCAATGTATGACAGACTCCGGGACGTGCTCGGAGCAAATGCCGAAGAAGGCATCGACGAGAGATTCAAGAAACTGGTTGGCAATCCTACGGAGCCCGACTTCGAGGAGCTGATGGAGCGTGAGCATCTGCGCGAAAAGTTGGAGCCGAAGTACGTCATCGTGAAGAACGGACCGCTCTACGAGTTCCGTGCCCGATACGTTGACATGCACCGCACGCTGCTCTCGGAGCGTGAGATACGCGACAGGCTGTGCGACGGCGGCGGCTTCTGGGGCGTGGACGGCGAGAAGCGGCTGGTGACGCTCTACGACAGCAGTTCGGACTTCGGATTCCCCAAGCACATCGAGGACGCCATCCGCCAGGACGGTCACCACCTGCTGGAGATACTCGGCAAGGTGTGCGACAAGAGCGGCGAGCAGCACGACCTGACAGGCTACAAGATTTCGTATATGTACCGTGATGGTCGGCACTACGTTGACTACCTGAGCGCCGAGGAGGTGGAGAAGCTGCGGCAGGTGGCAGAACGCAATGCCGACATCGGAGCGAACGCCAGCCCCGAAACGGTTGGGGCGATTGGCCGGCTGAGCCGTGAGGACTACGAGCGGTTCGGTCGCTGCACCAACTACACGCCGCCCAGCCCCGTCAACAAGAAGAAGCGCAAGGCAAAGGCCAAGGCGCAGAAGCAGTCAAGGAAGAAGAATCGTAAACACTGAACAACATTCCACGCCGCAAGGCACAGTTTATTAACAACATTAAAATTTCAACGATTATGGCAAAATTCATTATTGAAATCAGTGACGAACAAATCCGTGAGATGGCAAACCCCGACAAGGCGAAGGAGCAGATAGGGGGTGAGGACAAGATGAACCCGATGATGGTGCTCTTCAACATGATAGGAGCATCGGTCGTAGAGCGCGAGCTGGACAAGGGTGTCAACGAGTTCCACATCTCACGTGAGAAGATGAAGGACAAACAGCCCATCGAGTTCTTCGACCGCAACGTCGGCGACATCTGCAACCTCGCCATGTTCGCCCTCAAGGACGAGAAGGAAGAGAAGAAGGACGAGTAACTTGTCAAGAAACCGGAGCCCCGCCGCGACGACCCCCGGAAACGGCCCTGGGAGACCGACCGAGGGTCGATGGGGGAAACCGACCGAGGGTCGGACAGCCAAGCCGACCGAGGGTCGGTCCCGGGAACCCTCCGGGGGCGCATCGGGCGAAGGCGTCGGAATGTAAAGAAAACAGACTATCAACAGAAGGCTGCCGAAAGTCACGGGGCAGTCAGTAACAATCAAAACGGTCGCCACCGTGACGGCGGCCAATAGGAGACTCACAGAAATGATAGAGTACAAAGGGCAGATTAACCTGCCCAACCCGAATTTCGGTACGACCGAAAAAACCATCACGGCCAACGAGGACGTGCGCACCTGCGACGTGAAGGCGCTGGCCAAGGAGATTGCCCACCAGAACCACGACATCATCACCGAAGGCATTGCCGAGATGGTGCTCAACTCGTTCTGCAAGGCTGCCGTCGAGAAGATCAGCGAGGGCTTCGCCATCCAGCTGATGAACGGCCAGGACGTGGCCATGCGCATCTTCCCCGACGCTCACCTGGCCACCAAGACTGGCAACATCAACCTGAAGCGTGCCAAGGAACTGATGCCAGGTGTGGTGACCGACGAGGAGACGATGGTGGCCCACGCCGGCGAGCTCATCGACAAGGTGGGCGTCCGCGTCACCGTCCGCGCCGTCGTGCAGCAGAAGTTCACCGAGCTGCTGGAGAAGGAGGGCTACCAGCTGAAGCGCACCGACATCGTGACCGCCACAGCCGCCCAGCAGAACCAGCAGCAGCAGGACGACTCCGGCACCGGCGACGAGACGCCCCAGGGCGGCGGTGGCGACAACGGGGACAATGAGTGAGCAAGCCGAGCGCAGTGCCATGCTCGCATGAACCGAAGGAGCAGCGAGAGCCGAATGATGCTCGCATCAATTTGGCCGAGTCGCGACTGAGGAAGGCGATAGCCAACACTGCCGAGGCGCCGCCACTCTTCGACCGAAAGGTCAACGAGTAGTTTCCCCACCCTCTGAGCAACCGGGGAACGGGCGGCGGACATGCCGCCGGCCGCTCCCTTCAAGAAAGAAAGTGAAACGAATAAAAAGGAAAGAGATATGACAGTACAACAATTAAAGGAAACGTGCCGAGTGAAAGGCATCAGTTTTATCCCACATCACGAATGCGGAGTGTGCAGACAACCTACAGGATGGTATCTGTTTGAACGCTGGCCGCCCTACGAGGTCGCCTACTCATCGGATTGCGGATGTGGCGACAGCGGAGCGCGCCGCAGTTCGTGGCAGGAAATCATCTACTGGGTATGCGACAAGGACGGGGTGCTGCGTCCCGAATACGATTATCTGCAGCCCGTCGCCGCAGAGCACAAGCCGTCGGCCATCGAGCGCATCAAGGCCGAGCTGCTGGCAAGGAAGGAAAAGTACACCAAGCGCGGCGACGAGTCGGATGCCAATCACGACGGCAAGGGTATGTTCTGGGGCGGTGTCCTGTCGGCATTCAACGAGGCACTGACGGTAGTTGAACAAATAGAAAGGGAGGACTGACCTATGAAGAAGACAGAAAAGGCAGTAATGTATATCATCCTGACGCTGGCGTTTGCCGTCGGCTCGTTCATCGGCCACGGCATCGGCTGGGCGGTGTTCGACCGCCACGAGACCAGCCACGTCTGCCAGTGCGAGACGTGCAAGACCATCCGCCAGCTGGAAGCCGTCGAGGTGGTGGACTCCATCATCCACGACCGCATAGTCATCAACATCAACGGGGAGGAGCAGTAACATGAACGAACAGATTGACATTGTGAACCTGCTGAAGGACAAGTCGGCGCTGCTGAAGTACATCCTCGGCATGATTACGTCGAGCGACAAGTTCGCCGCCAACCTGCCCGAACTGCGGCAGCGCGGATGGTCGGAGCAGGGGATGCTCGACAAGGTGTTGGAGGTGACGGCCATACAGTCGTCGCAGATCAAGCACCTGGCACTGATAGCCCTGCTGCTCGTGCAGTCCAACGACTTCGACACGATGGTGGGCCACCTGATGGTTAAGATGGGACGCGGCGAGGAAGCCCTCAAAGCGATGTTTGAAGCGAAACTGAAAGGAAAGGGGTAGAGCGGTATGATGCAGGAACTGATAGACACCTTGCAAAAGGAAATGGGCGAAGGTGCAGAGATAGTAACCTTTACCGTCGTTCTGAAAAAGAACTACACGGCATATACGGTCACTCCAGACCATTTGTCTAACGATGTTTATGTTGACGAAGTATGAGCCGCAAAAATACACGACATGCAAGGACGCTGGCCCATCGGCGCTATGAGCATCGCAGCCAGCAGAAGCCGGGCCGCATGCCCCGCAAGATGAAGAAGGCCTACTGCCACGGATGGCTCTACCGCCGCGACACCAGGTGGAAGCGCAAGGCCGGCAACTACAGGCGCCGCCTCCTGGTCACCCTGCACAATGCAGAGATAGTCGTCGCCAACGAACAGCACGACCGCCTCGCATCCACGATCGAGATGACCATCAGCGGCAAGGCTGAATAATTTGAAACGGATTTGGATAATTTCTCGGCGACAGCCGATAACAAAACAGAAAGAGAATATGGAGAAATCAAAATCACGGGAGCAGTTCTACAAGGCATACGCCTTCTACCAGTACCCCGATGTCATCCACGTCAAGAAGGACGGCTACCATTCCGATGTGGTCTGCCTGAAGGAGTTCGGCTCGGCCTACATGGAGGTCGTCAACGGCCCGCAGGAGGAGACGGAGATATTCGTCAAGCTGAGCTCGTTTGTCAAGTATGCCACCCGCAAGATAGGCCTGCACATCGACTACCTGAAGGACGAGATGCAGAAGTCCGGCATGGAGCTTGGCGGCGATTACCAGTACGGATTCCACAGCAATCGTATCGAGGCGCTTCATACTGCCATCGGCACGCTCATCTGCCTGCAGTCGGAAATCGAGAAGGAAGGATTGTCAAAACTAAGGGAGGAGTGATTATATGAAGGCAAAGAAACCAAACGAGATTCGTGAGGAGGTTCGCAAGCAGATGGCGGCAAAGTACAAGCAAGAGGTCGAGGACTGGAGAAAGACAGCCAACGAATATCGCTCGAAGTGGGCGAAAGTCTGCAACGAAATGCGAGACCTGCGCGATGAGAACGCCGAGCTGAAAGAGAAACTGGAGGCTCAGAAGGAATGGATAGAGCGGCTGATGGAGTTCGTCAACATGCCCGACGATAAACGGTCGGCAGCAGTCAAGGAATATGTCGTCAACCGTCGTATCACGCAGGAGTTCCGCGACCTCTTCGGCCCATACTTCGACACCCTCAATCGGTTAAACATCCTAAGTTGGTAAAGCGAATGATTATGAACAACAAGATTCAGGTAAAGAAATTCCTTGATGTCGGCGGCCGGGTTGACATGTGGCTCTACACCGACTACTGGGTATTCGAGAAGTACCCACCGCTGCTGTGCGCCAACAGCAGGGAGTCGGCAGAGAAGATGCTCGATATGCTTGACGAGATTCGCCGAAAGCTGTTGTTTAAGTATCAAGTCCCGTTATACAGCGACTTCCATCTTGTTCGTTCTGTAATCTTCAGTTGGAATGGCATCGTGTATGACTTCGGCTTCGACCGGTCGGAATACCGCAGGGCATTGATGTGTATGGACAGAGTACCTAATCATACACTGAACGGCGTTGACACTTCTCCCTATTATCTCATTGCCAAAGAAAAATGTTACAGAGGATAGACATCATGAGTGAAGCAAACCATATATTACCTGCATTGCCCCAGTCCTGGTCGGCCCTGACGTGGCAGCAGCTCTGCGATGTCTGGACGGCGAAGATGCGCTACGGTGGCAACCCGGACGTGGCGGCTGCGGCGGCGCTGCTGGCGCTGACGCTTGGTTCCAAGTTTCAAGTTTCAAGTTTCAAGTTCGACGAGACGACAGGAGAGAGCATCTATCACCTGAAACCTGAAACCTGTCAACCTGAAACCGGCGAAGCCATCTACGTCGTGACCGCAAGGGAACTGGCATGGATGGCGAAGCAGGCCCTGCCCTGGCTGGCGTTCCCCTACGGCGACCAGGGCGACCGCGAGGAGCGCGACGACGAGGGCAAGGTGGTCCGCGAGCGCCGCGAGGGACATCCGGGCTACGTCAACCCCGCCACCGACTGGCGCGACGCCATGGCCCTGCCCCAGGAGACGGTCACGATAGACGGCATCACCTTCGCCCTGCCCCAGGTGGCGATGAACAATCTGACGTGGCACCAGTACCGCGCCCTGCAGGCCATCGTGCCGATGATATTCCAGGAGGGCACGAGCGACGACGACAAGCTCTCGATGCAGGCCCAGTTCCTCGCCTACGCGATGACGCCCGAGGCAGTTTCAAGTTCCGCCGCCGACCCCTTCGCCCCCCGCCACCGCTTCAAGTACGACGCCGACCGCGCCGAGCAGACCGTCGCCTTCTGGCGCGAGCAGCTGGCGCAGGGCAGCCCCCTGTTCCACATCTGCTTCCAGGTGTATCAGACCGCGATGCAGAATTACTATCCCTCGGTCTATCCCCTGCTGTTCGGCGGCTCCTCGTCGAAGAGCGACCCCCTCCACACCGCCCTCAGCGGCGAGGTGGACACGATCAACGCCGTGATGAAGTACCAAGGCTACAACGACCCCCAGCAGGTCTATGACGCCAACCTGCCCATCGTCTTCGGCACCCTGAACACCATGACCAAGGAGGCGAAGGAAATCGAGAAGATGAACCAGAAAATCAAAAGGAAACATTAAAGATAAGGAATTATGATTGATTTATTTGGAATTAAAGCGCGACGGCTTGCCAAGGCACAAGCCGAGAAGCAAAAGTATCAGGAAAGGAAAGAGCGGATTGATGCTTACCTGACGGAATATCGAAAGGAAGAGCAGAAGAAGGCGAGTAAGGAGTACGCCGAACGGCAGAAGCATGCAGACGGTGTTAATTCTCAATGCCCGAAATGCAAGTCAAAGAACGTCATCCATCACATCATCCGCACCAAAGGGGAAATCCACGGAGAAGGTTCGTCCTATTCATCCAGTACGCACTTTCTCATAGGATCCAGTTCGTCGTATGGCAGTCACTCCCGCTTAGACGGAAAGGTTGACACGCTGCCCGTCAACAAGTGTCAGGACTGCGGCAACGAGTGGAACATCGAAAAGGCAGAGTACCCTGAAGCAGAAAACATATTTGGTGGTTGCGACTCGCACTTCCTCTTCAGTGCCATCAATCAGTATCTCAAAATCAAGTATGACCCGTTTGATAAGACCGAGCCGTATAACTCATTGGAAGAAAAGCGTGAAGAGTTCTGCAAGAAAGAGTCTGGATATTATTATGCCGGTAAATACCGAAGTGTACCCAGATTCATGCTGGACTATGCCGTAGCCCGTGGTGGCAGGAGTGAATTTAGTTACGAAGAAGACACTGCAAAGGCTTTCGGCTTCTTGAACGACAACGACGAATACTCTTATATCATGCCCGACAAGATATGGGAAATTGCCAAGAAGATTATCCGATGGGAAGGGAATGAAGAATAAATTTAAAGCTACGAGATTATGGAGAATGACGAAATCAAAATGTTTAAGGAGCAAGAGCGAGCCTCGATGATACGAGGGTATGCCAACGGCTATACAGCCCACTGGATAGACATGCACCCTCACGGTAAGACATACCGAACGCTTGACAATGCCAGCGGACTTGTAGCCCTACCTGAAGAGCAGATAATGCTGTTGCATCGTGACGGACCTGTCGTGATGTTCCTTGAAACCACAGGCGACCTCGATAGAATTGAAAAGGAAATGCGCTTGGTGAGAACGGTAGACTATCCTAATGCGCAGTTACCACCATTAAACAGAAGGAAGAGTGAATGATGATCGACAGACTTATACATGAATACCTCAGTGCGACCGACGACGAGCGTGCCGCCTTCCACGAAAGGGTGGCTCAGTGCGGACTGTCGGCAGCGGAACTCGTCAAGGCCGCCAATACGCTAAGTGAAATTGCAAGGAACATTCAAACAAAATAATATGAAATTACAAACATTGTCACGAGTGGAGTTTGCGTTCAACGTGTTTATCGCAATCGTAATGCTCCCGTTCTGTATTATAAACATTGTCTTGTGGGTTGTAAGATACCCGTTTGACCGCATTGTCGATTTACTTGCATTGCTGCGGCAGCGGGTAGGCAACATACTGCTAAAGAAGTCCGACGAGGTGAAGGACGGTACGATATGCAATCCGATGTGCCTGCGTCAATACACCGCACGGTTTGCACTGAAAGAGTTAAAGAGACAAGCAAATTTGAAATAAAAGATTATGGACTCGAAATTCAAGAAACAGATAGTGGACGGCTCGGAAACGATAGAGCAGCTGGCAAAGAAGATTTGTGGATATAGCCACTTCGCCTACGAGAACGACGACCGCGAACACCCGATACCCATCAAGGCCGTCGAAGAATATCTAAGCGTCGGTGTGATGTTCGCCGACAAGAAACTGAAGCAGCTAAAGCAACTGGCCGATGCGATGTACTCGGCGGCGCAGTACCTTACCACCGACGCCTCGCGACTGCACAAGGCAATGGAAGAGTATCGACAGTTTATCATTCACCTAAACAAATAAAGGTTATGGAAGAAATTATCACAGACTTCGGCGAGGTCAGACTGTCGCTGAAGGAGTACAACGAAATGCGTGACAAGATCCGCAAGTTGGAAGAAGACAACGACGCGCTGGTGGAAGAGCGCGACCAGATTTGCGACGAGAACAAGGTGAGGGTGCGCCGGCAGACCATCGTCGAGACCCGCCTGACGACCAATCCCCGTGCCCTCGGTACGAAGGAAATCATCGAGGATAGGCTGGAGAACTGCGAGGACTTGAAGCAGGAAATCGACGCGAAAATCAAAGAGTGCGAAGAGGGTTGGATAAAGAAAGCCGACGAACTGCAGGAGAATCTCGACCGTGCGGAGAAGTCGCTTGAACAGTGCCAGCGGCAGAAGTTAGACGTCGAACTGGAACTGCAACGCCTGAAGGGACGTAACTGGTGGCAGCGATTGTGGAACATGTAAACTGTAAGGATTATGAAGATACTATCAAGACCAAAAGGAAATGCCGAGGAGTACGGACGCTGGGCGGTGAACGCCTACCTCGGATGCCCAAACCGCTGCAAATACTGCTACCTGCAGTCAGGCCCCGGCGCGAAGAACCTGGGCGGCTCGGTGGCGAAACTGAAGACGCACGTCATCAACGAGGAGCACGCCTACCACCTGGCGATGGCCGAAATCATCGAGAACCGCGAGGCCATCATCCGCGACGGCGGACTGTTCTTCACGTTCACCAGCGACCCGTGCATCAAGGATACGCGCAATCTGAATTTCACTATCGCCCACGACGCCCTGATGATGCGCATACCAGTAACGATGCTCACCAAAGACGCTACATTTCTCAACCTCGACCCGTTCGACGAGGAAATAATCGGCCTTGACAAAGAGGAAGACTGGCGGCGTAGCATTCCGTTCTATCATTCAGGCAGCGGACATCTCAGCTTCATCGACAATCCGCACTTCACAACCGACACGGCCATCATCGCCTTTGGCTTCACGCTTACAGGTCACGATGAACTGGAGCCTAACGCCTCGCCTAATGAGGAGCGTATCAACGCCATGCAACGCCTGAACGAAAGAAACTTCAAGACATGGGCCTCGATTGAGCCGGTCATCGAATTTCGCAGAAGCTACCGCATGATTCAGCAGGCGCTCGACGCAGGCTGCCGGCACTTCAAGATTGGCCTGATGACCAGCCGCACGAAGGTGTGCCGCAAGGGCTTCACGCTGGGCGGACAGGCCTTCGAGCCCTACGACCCCGCCCGCTGCCTGGCCTTCGTGCAGGACGTGATGCAGCTGACCCGCGACCGCGCCACCGTCTACTGGAAGCAGTCGTTCCGCGAGTTCATCGGCGGCACCCCGGCGCACCGCCTCTTTACCGACGACGAGCTACACAATATCTTCGACGACTACCCCAACGCCGTCGGCAAGGACTGGACGATGTTCAATATATAAAGGTAACGACTATGGCAAACCGAGACATCACCTACTGCAACGGAAAAGGCTGCGGACTGCGCGAGCGCTGCCGCCGCTACGTGGACGGCCAGCGGATAATGACGAGCCAACAGGAGGGCCAGTACTACTGGATGGACAATTGCGACGAGGAGCATCGCGACGGATATGTGGAATTAACAACTTAAAACAGATAAACATTATGCAAGCAATCGACAAGAAGACAGGCATACTGATGGAGGTATTGCCATCGAGCAAAAAGAGTGACGAAGGCAGCGATGTAATGGTGAGTCTTCAAGGATTCCGTTACCGCCGCGACGAACTGGAGTTCCCAGAGCAGCCGGTGGAGCCACAGAGACTCTATGCGGTGCTGGAAAACGGACATGAGTTCGACGACCTGGATGCAGGCGAGTCGTCGCCTGTGTTCCTCTCGACCGACCACCGCCGCGCCCGCAGCATCTACAACCGCCTCGTGATACAGGCACGTCAGCAGGGGCTGGAAGGGAAGAAGCAGTACGGCGACGACTACTATGAAGAGGATGACGAGAACAACGAGAACATGTTCTGCTACTACCTCGGCAAGTGGTGCTATACCTACCGCTTCGAGGAGTACCTGATGGACTCAGAGCGTGTAAAAGCAAGAAACGATTTTTGAAACTTTACCAGTGGAATGAGTATAAAAGTGAGACGGTTTAACATTGAGCAGAACGGTGCCGTGATGACTAAGGACGGCGAGTTCCTGCACATCAACGACATTATGCTGTTGTTGAAAGAAGAGCGTGAGTCGGCGGTGAACTGCATGAAGATCCATGAAGAAGCAGAAACGGATTTTTCTCAAAAGCAGCTGTTTGCATACAAGCATCAAGTGGATTTTATCAACAAATTGATTAACAAGATAAGAAAACAGGATTGACTTATGGCAAAGACTATCGAAGAATTATCAGAGGAATATACTGAAATCCAAATGAGCATCATCATTACGGCTGGCGAAGATGATGACAACTCTATTGCCGAGTATATTCAGGAGGCATGTAAGTATGGTGCAAACACCGTGCTTGAAGAAGTGAAGTCGGAAATAAAAAGGGCTTTCCTTGAAGACTACAATGACTTCTCTGATTACGACAGAGACCTTGCACAAGGTGTGCTTGGCTCTATAGATATTTTCATTGAAAGACTAAAATGTAGTTAGACTATGGCAAGAAACGAAGATATCAACCTATTATACATCGACCTGTTCTGTGGGGCGGGCGGCACGTCAACGGGCGTGGAGTATGCCCGGCACGACGGGATGCCGTGCGCCAAGGTGGTGGCCTGCGTGAATCACGACAAGAATGCCATTCTCTCGCATCAGGCCAACCATCCGCACACGCTCCACTTCACCGAGGACATCCGCACGCTGGAACTGTCGCCGATGGTGAGCCACCTGCAGAAGATGAAGGCCGAATACCCCAAGGCCCGCGTGGTGTTATGGGCGAGTTTGGAATGTACGAACTTCAGCAAGGCGAAGGGCGGGCAGCCGCGCGATGCCGACAGCCGGACGCTGGCCGAGCACCTGTTCCGCTACATCGAGGCGCTGCAGCCCGATTACATACAAATAGAGAACGTGGAGGAGTTTATGTGCTGGGGCGAACTGGACGAGCACGGCAAGCCCATCAGCAAGCGCAAGGGGATTGACTACATGCGCTGGGTGATGCACGTCTGCGACTACGGCTACGACTTCGGGTGGCGCATCCTGAACGCTGCCGACTTCGGGGCCTACACCTCGCGCAAGCGGTACTTCGGGCAGTTCGCCAGGAAGGGACTGCCGATAGCCTTCCCACAGCAGACCCACGCCAAAAACGGCGACGAGGGCGGCATGTTCAAGATGTACAAGAAGTGGCGGCCCGTGCGCGAAGTGCTCGACCTCGACGACGACGGCGAGAGCATCTTCACTCGCAAGAAACCGCTGTGCGAGAAGACATTGGAGCGCATCTATGCCGGACTGGTGAAATTCGTGGCTGGCGGTAAGAAGCAGCACGAGCAGTTTATGATGCGATACAACACGGTGAGGGCGCAGGACACGGTGAAGTCGATTGAAGAGCCGTGCGGCGTGGTGACTACGGAGAACCGCTTTGCCAAGGTGAAGTGCCAGTTCCTCTCGAAGCAGTTCAGCGGCGACCCGTCGGGCAAGAACATCGACCTGGAGCAGCCCGCCGGCACCGTAACTTGTAAGGATCATCACGCCTTCGTTACCGCCTATTACGGCAACGGCTTCAACACAAGCATCGACGACCCGGCTCCCACCGTCACCACTAAGGACAGGATTTCGCTGGTGACGACGAAGTTCTTAGACAACCAGTACGGCAAGAGCAAGCCCACGTCCATCGACGCCCCGTCGCCTACCCTTCTGAACAATCCCAAGCAGAAAATCGTGTCGGCGCAGTATCTGATGAACCCGCAGTATCAGAGCGACGGCGGCAGCATCGACAAGCCCTGCTTCACGCTCATTGCCCGCATGGACAAGATGCCGCCCTATCTGATTACCACCAAGGAGGGCGTGGTGGGCATCGCCATCTACGACGACGACAGCCCCTGGACGCGACGGGTCAAGGAGTTCATGGCCGCCTACGGCATCGTGGACATCTGTATGCGTATGCTCAACATCGGCGAACTGAAGCGCATCATGGGCTTCCCGACGGACTACACCCTCATAGGCACCCAGGCCGAGCAGAAGAAGTTCATCGGCAACGCCGTCGAGGTGAACATGAGCCGCGTGCTCTGCGAGGCCCTGAGCGAGCGACTGAGACAGATAGCGTAACAAACAAATAGAAAGGAATAAGCGTATGATACACTTTGGAAAAGAACCGTCGGGCGACCTGCAAATCTGCATCAGCCCCGACGAAGTGGGAGAAATCTTCGACCTGCTGCAGACCGCCGGACTGCTGCAGCGCCGCACGTTCGACGCGCTGGGCACTTACATCAGGAAAGAGTTCGCCGCCGAGCTGGAGCAGTACCGCCGCCGCATGACGGCACAGATACCGAGAAAGGAGGGCGAGGGATGAAAACAAGAGAACAGTTGGAGAAATGCCGACGCCCGTGGCCAGTGGCAGTGGTGGCGGCGATGAAGGAGTATGGTGGCGACGATATGGATTTTGAGCCGACTGTGGTAGAGGACGACTACGGAGTGTACTCCACGGGCTTCTTCCAGTGGAAAGGCAAGGAGATATTCATTACCATCGACGCTGGGCTATGGCACCTGTCGGCATCAACGAACCACACTATTGGTTACTACGAGTTGAAGGAGCTGCGTTACGAGTTCATGCCAAACGCCATGTTCGTGGCACAGATATTCCCTCCACGCGAAGAGTTTGTGAACCTCGACCAGAACTGCTTCCACCTCTGGCAACTTGCACCGGGAGCCTACGCAGACTTTCCTGGTGACTCTGAATAATTTTTAATCAATTTCCCTGCGCAAGCAGGCTTAAAACAAAACAGCAAACAATGGAACAGACAGGAACAATCATCCAAGTCATGCCGCCACAGAGCGGCGTAAGTCAACGGACCGGCAACCAGTGGATGTCACAGGAGTATGTGCTGGAGGTGCCGGGGCAGTACCCCAGGAAGATGGTCTTCCGAATCTTCGGCGAAGACCGCATCAAGCAATTCAATCTTCATCAGGGCGAGCAGAACGTGACGGTGCAGTTCGACATCGACGCCCACGAGTACCAGGGCCGTTGGTTCAACGAGATCAGAGCCTACAACGTCATCCGTCCCTACGTCGGCCAGCCCGCCCCGCAAGCCGCCGCACCGCAGCCCACGTCGCCAGCCCCCTTCCCACCGCCACAGCCCGTATCGCAGGACGGCACGGACGATTTACCATTTTGAACAAGTTCAAGAAATTGCTTGGCGCTCGGCAGTCTGAAAGCGAGCTTTCGACTGCTCTCGCTTAGCGCAACATTTTAACGACAACGGATTACACTAATTAAACGGATTATGGCAAAGAGAGTAATTGTAACACTGACCTATGTGGCAGACGTGGACGACGATTTGGAAACCGACTATATCCACGAACGGCTGGAGGACTATATCGACCAGCGAATCAACATGGATATCTACGACTGGGAGGGTGAGGACTCGTGGCTTGTCCCCCTGCAACTGCAACAGATGCAGACAAGCATCGGTGGCAACACAATGGTAACAGTACAAAAGACGGATTAAACAGAACAACCAATGAAGACAATTTACATTTCTGGCAGCATTACAAACAATGCTACAGGTCAGCCACGAGAGGGCTGGCAGAAGGACTTTCTGGACGCAGAGGCAAGGCTGCGGGCGATGGGATTCTATGTGATTAACCCCGTGGACATTGCGCGGGAGGTGGAGGATGCGCTCAGGTGGCGGTACTACCACGTCGGCGGGCCGTGCTCATGTAACGGCGAGCCGGAGAAGCCGAGCCGTGCCGACTACATCATGGCCTGCCTGCAGCGGATGCAGATGGCTCACGAGGCGGACGCGCTGCATGGCGTGTATGTCATCGGCGACAACGTGGCGTGCTACGAGTCGCGTGGTGTGCAGATGGAATTGTCGCTGGCCGAGGTGCTGGGTATTCCCATCTATGCCGAGTGCCGCACCGACTGCCGCGTGGATCATAACATCGTCGCCCTGCCAGGTGAGGGCGGCATCGAGGAATTGTTAAAGGAGGAGTGACCTATGAGTACAGTAATCGGACGAAAGTGCAGGACGTGTGGCTACTCATGTGGACTGGATCAGTACCACCTATGGTGTCATTGGCTTGGCAGACCACGCAAGAAGAACGCCACAGAGTGTGAAGACGGATATAAACCAAAAGAAGAATAAGACTATGGCAAAGATTGAATTAAGACAGGAAGATCTTGACTTCCTGAAGGAACTGCAGCACGAACTGCTGACGCAGGACAACGACGGAACCGCCGACCCGCTGTATTGGGGCGTGATGGAGGAAGAGACCGTCGGAGTGCCTGACGGTTGCGGCGACCCCATCATCTACATGGGCGACGGCGTGACGATGGACGTTGACGAAGCGGTGAAGTATATCGAAGAGGGATATCTGAAAGACCTCGACGAAGCGAACCGTGAGGAATGGAACGAGAACACGGACAAGGGTTGCATGGATGATGTGGTGTACTTTATGAACAACGTGCTCGACTGGCGGGATGTCCGCATTGTGTGGCAGGAGAAGCAGGAGGTCATCAGCCGCGAGACGGGTGCCTTCCTCACCAAGAGGGCTTGTAAGGAGTATATTCAGAAATGCGGCTACAACCACACGAACCCGCACACCTACGCCATGTGCGCCTACCGCAACTACGAGCTTGACCGTCTGCTGAAGATATTGAAGACAATGAAATTTGAGGAGGACTGACGTATGACCAAAGAAGAAATTGAAATCGGCAAATGCTATTCTTGCAAGGACGATGCGCTCTATAAAGTCGTCGCCACGGGAAAGGACTGGGTGTGCGTCCTGCACTACTCTTACAACCATTGTGTATGTACGGCTGAGTTTCACGACTACGAGTTCTTCAAGGACTTGCAGGAAGAGACTGAACAGTGGATGTACGACATCTTCTGCGGCTTGCGGCTGAATAAGAAATGGGATTATCTGACCAACAAGGAGGACTGACGTATGAGAGGCAAGCAATGGACTTTTGTGAGACCTGCCAAGGAGGGCGGCGTCATCAGGTTTCTGAACAGCAGCGGCGAGACGTTCGGCGCAAAGTATCAGGCACAGAAGTGGCTGCACGAGCACGGCTACAGCTACGGCTCGACGGACCTGAGCCCCTACGTGCCGGCGATGAAGGGCGAGCGGTACGACCTGCCGCAGAAGCTGCACAACTTCGACCGGGAGGACCTGAAGCGGGTGGACGCCGTGATGTTCTCCTACGACTACCGCGACGGCTGGGTGGAGGTATGGCTGGTGGAGTGGATGGAGATGCTCGACCTGGTGCTGACCTACCAGTGGTTCGACATGATAGACCGTGGCGAGAAACGGGAGGAGTACCGCCGCATCTGCGACTACTGGACGAAGCGCCTCGCTGGCAAGCACTACACGCACATCCGCTTCCGCCGTGGCTACACCGGCCGCACGGCGATATTCCGCTACGAGGGATTCCGCGAGGGCACGGGCAATGCCGACTGGGGAGCCCCGGCGAACGAGCGGGTGTATATCCTGCCGATTGGCGAAAGGTATAAGTGATAAGAATATTAAAAGGTAAACGAATTATGATAGGACATCCATTTTTGACAGCGATTGGCGACTGGGTAATGGTCGCACTGAAAGACGACGGCACTCCGGTTGGTATCGGCGACAAGCCTGCCCGCGTTGAAGTCTGCGAGGTGATAGGCATCGTCGAGGAAGAACGTGGACTGATGGTGCACCTTATCGGTGAGAACGACGAGAAGTTCAAGGTGGGGTATTACAACATCCGCCACATAAGCATCAGCGACGAAGCGCTGCAGGCTTTCGGCTTTGAGCCGTGCGACGGCGACAAGTACGCTTCCGACTGGCTCTTCGACACGCACCGCTGGCGGCTCGACTGCCGCAATGTGGGCAACCCTGAGCTGGGCTACTTCTATATCTCTTGGAATACGGACAATATAGAACTTGGTCGCTCGTACCGCATCATCTGCCGTGACTATGGCGACGACATGAGTCTGCTGGAGGATACGATAGCCGAGTTGCAGCACTTCTTCTTCCGCTACAACAGCGAGTGGCCGATGCCGATGGAGTACAAAGGCCGTTCGCATTTCAAGACGACGAAGCGGCACGAGCCGTCGGCAGGTCCCATCTTCGAGGCGATCGGTATAGACAAGAGACTGATTGGAATGGAGGACAGCGTATGAGCGACGAAGAAAGAATGTCAAAGGCAATGGAGGTGTTCAGGAACTACACGCCGGACTTTGACAACCTGAAGATATGGGACAACAAGGGGCAGGTATCAACTGTCAAGGATATGTTAAAGAAGTTGTACCGCCGACCGAAGCCATACGAGTGGTACCGCCGCGACCTGAATCGCAAGCGACCGCACCGCAAGCAGGGGCGTAACCTATACAAGGGAATACAGGCCTACCGCCAGCGTGTCGGCCAGCCCGTGCCGTCGAAGAAGGGGCTCGGATTCCGTGGCGTGGCTCGGCTGTATGACTATCTGCGCATCCGCGTCATCCACGATCACCCCGAAATGGCGGAGCGATGGCCAGACCTCTACACCCGCTACATGTATCTGCGCTTTCCACCGCTGGAGTTCAGAAACAAGATTTTGAATGATTTCGTTACACCTCAAAAGCCCAGTCGCGGCATCGACCTTTCACGCTACGGAATAGCGAAGGACGCCTGGATCCGGCTGCCTGCCGACAAGAGCCTGTTCGTCACGCCGTCGATATTTACGGCGGGTGCCGACGCCATCAGCCGTGCCGACCCGCACGACGATGCCGTGATGGGTATGGCAATGGCGATGCTGAGAGACTCTGAATAATTTTAATCTAATTTTTTAATAATTTCCCGACCGGAAGAGAAGGCCAAAAACGAAAAGGATTTATGACAAAGGAAGAATTGACGGCCATTGAAAGCCGCATGACAAAAGAAGAGATAATGGAGCGGGCGCGGACGCTGCGACCCGTTGCCGAGTTCAAGGACAAGGGCGGGATGCGCTTCTGGATGGAGGCCGACCGCATCGCCACCATCGCCTACCTGTGGGACAAGAAGCCCCTCCAGCCGACGGGCTACCTGAAGGAGCTGGGGCGCATCACGACCTATCATCAGTACGGCCACCCGTCGCTGTTCAAGCCGTCGGTGGATGAGTGCGTCTACCAGTGTCCCTATCCGGAGGCCACTGCCTTTATGATAGTCGGCGATGGCGAGTTCGACAGCCGTCTGGAGCGCCACACGGCCACGACCGTGTATTTCTCTGGCGACATTCCCGAAGAGATTATGAACCGAAAGATTGAATGGTAGGAGGACTAACTATGGCAGACCACGGAACAATATCTTTCGAGAACTCGAAGCGGATGCGGGAGCGTCGGCTGAAGGTGGACGGGCTGGTGGAACAGGCGGCCTGTGAACGGCAGGCACTCGTCGGCGCACAGCACAACCTGATAAGAGAGATAGTGAAGCAGGAGCGCAGCCACCTGAACAAGCAGGTGTATGACCTGGCCGAGCGGCAGGGCGTGAGCATCTATGACATCTGCCTGCAGTACATGCCAGAGTATGGCGAGCCGAAGTTTGACTTCGGTGGCGACGGCGTGAACATGACGCAGGAGGTAAGGCTCGTGCCCATGCCGCTGGAACTGGAGAAGGGCGGCGGCTACTGGAAGGACAAGTATTACCGTCTGAAAGAACACCTGCAGGAACTAATAGATAACAAGGAGGACTGAACGTATGAAATGGAATATCAACAGCTGCGACGGGATATATAACTCGTTCGACGTGCATTTCACGTCGGTGTGCGACAACCGGTGCCGTCATTGTATCGACGCAAAGTATGACGGCAAGGGAATTAAGAAACCGGATGCTCATGCCATCGCTAAGACTATCATCGAGCATCAGGAGGGTTTCGAGGACGTGCTGTTCCTCGGCGGTGAGCCGTGCCTGTATCTGTCGGAACTCTGCGACTGTATCCGTATGATTAAGCAGGAAACTCGGCTAAAATGCTACGTCACGACCTCGGTGCCGCAGACTTGCTTCTACCAGTATCAGAAGTTTCTGGAGATGTCGGAACTGGCCGACGGCGTGAACCTTTCCGTGCAACACTACCGCGAGGACGTGGCCGACAAGATACGCTGCACCACGTCGTGCTACGACCGCCAGAAGTTCTACTCTGAGTTGCCGCATAAGGAGCGGTTTCGTATTCACTTGAACATCGTTCGGCCATGGCTCTGCGAGCGTGACGAGATACTGGCCTGTCTGCAGCATTACGACAGCATGGGATTCAACGTTATCAAGCTATCGGAACTGCAGCGTGCCACCGACAGTTACGCATCATTTGAACAGATTATGGGCATCAAACTCAAATCACCATTTGCTCATGGCTGTCAGACGTGGTTCGATATGCGTCAGTTCCTGCCAGACTATAAAGGCCGGCTGCTGCTGAAACGCTCCTGCTTCCTGAATGAGGAGACATGCCGCGCCAGTCTGATGGACGGCATCAAGGTGTTCCGCAAGTGCCTGGTCCGACCACGGCTGCAGCACTATTCCGTGGTATATGAAGACGGCTCACTCAGCAATGGGTGGGTATAGTATAAATCCTTTAATACATTAACAACTATGTGGACAAGATTTCTTAGAAACATGATGGCGCAACACGCGCTGAAGATGAGCCACTGCTCAACGGGCGGCGGCTATGGCGGGGCATCACATTGCTCCAGTGGAGAAACATTTTATCGTAAAGTAGGCGCAGGGCACTGTGTCACCTATGAGCCAGTCAACCGAGGCAATGGGCACTGCGGGTAAAGAGAAATATTTGTTATTAACAATTTAAACATTTACGATTATGAGATCAAGAACAGCTATTTGGTTTGAGTGCAAGGTCCGCTATGAGAAGGTCATGGAGAACGGCTTGCAGAAGAAAGTGACGGAACAGTATGTGGTGGACGCCCTCTCGTTCAGCGAGGCGGAGCAGCGCATCATCGAGGAAATGTCGAGCTACATCAGCGGCGAGTTTGAGGTGACGGACGTGAAGAAGGCGACGTACAAAGAGGTGTTTTTCAGCGATTGCGAGACGGAGGACCGCTACTTCAAGGCGAAGGTGCAGTTCATCACCATCGACGAGAAGACGGAGAAGGAGAAGCGCTCGAACGTGTACTATCTCGTGCAGGCCGCCACGCTCGACGGCGCCGTCAAGAACATCAACGAGGTGATGGGCGGCACGATGATCGACTACGAGAAGTCCACCGTCAGCGAGACGAAGATCCTCGATGTGTTCGAGTACCAGAAGGCGGACAAGAAGGAGGCTGGCGATGGCGAGTAGGGTGCCCACGTTCAAGGAGTTCTGGGCGGCGTACCCGCTGCACAAGGACCGGCTGAGGGCGGAGAAGGCGTGGCTGCGGATGACGGCTGCCGACAAGGCGGCTGCCATCGCGGCCCTGCCCGCCTACACCGCCGACTGCCGCCAGCGCGGCGTGGCATTCCAGTACGCACAGGGCTGGCTCAACGGCCGCCGGTGGGAGGATGAGATAGAGGAGCCGCAGACGGAAACTCCGCAGACGGAAACTCCACCGCCAGCCGACACCGCCGCCCCCTCGCTTGCGGACATGGAGACGTGGTGACACAGAGTATTAACAATTAAACGAAACAGAGATTATGGACAAACTGACACCAACAAGAGAAGAGATGCTCGACTTCGCAAAGATGGCGACTTTCCATCTCGACGACCGCCTCTGCCCGTTCAGCCGCGAAGACTTGCGGGCGGAATCGTGGCTAAACGGCTACTACTTTGCCAAGCGGCATCAGAAACCTGCCGAGGAAGAAGAGCAGAACCGGGCTCTCATGCCTGCCGACGTGGAGCATCTGGGCAAGCCGGTGCCCGAAGAGGAGCAACAGGGACTGGACGGATTCCAGCAGCACGTCGACCATATCATCAACCCCGAGAAGCGCGAGGCCATCGGCTTCTGCAACGTATGCGACGGCCTGCTGTTCCAGGCCCGCAAGGTGCTGCAAATGGACGAGCAGCAGGAGCAGGCGTACGAGAAGGGCTACGACGAAGCCAGCAGGAAGCTGATAGCCAAGGCTGAGAGCATCATAAGCGAGGCTCCGGAGGGACTGCTGTCTGAGGACTACATGCTGGGGATGAAGGAACTGTTGGAGAAAATTAAGGAGGACTGACTATGAGAGTAAGAGTAAGAATTGACGGCTACATCAACGTCGATGACGAAAACGTAACCGAGCAGGAAGTTGAAGAGGCAGTTTATTTCAGCCTCGGAATGGGAAGCATGAGCTTAGACAATCCTGTTGGCGACCCGGACTGGGACGAAGCAGATGTCGAAGTGGATTTGTAACAAGCATTAAACGAATTATGAAGAAAGAAGAACTATCAATCGGCGATTGGGTATGGAACGAGTTCAACCATCAGCCGGAGCAGGTGGTGGAACTGAGGGAGCGGCAGGTGATGCTGGCCTACAACGACCTGTACGACTACGACGACATCAAGCCGCTGACGCCGACGGACTACATGATGCGACGCAACGGATTCACGGAGGACGGAGCACTGCGTCACTGGTGGCGCAAGTACGAGGGTGAGCGTAAAATCAGCGTCTATCTGCACGAGGTAATGGGACGCTTCTTCACCTACGACTACTGGATTGACCAGCCCTTCGACATGACACGGCAGACCCTTTTCAGCAGCTCGATAAGGGAAATGGGCGACCTGTTCGTCTGCAAGAAGCAGGCACGCAGCCTGACGGCAGGCTGTGCCGACGGCATCCACCTGCTACAGCACGCGATGAACAGTGCGGGCATCGACTTCGAGTGGGACATGACGCCGGAGCCGAAGCCGGAGAAACAAGAGGAGATAAGCCCCGGCCAGTACGAGTGGATACTCGACATCAACACGGCGGCACACATGGCATGGCGCGGACTGCCGCTATATACTGCCGACAAGCGCCGCCCCATCGACGAGTGCCCGACCATCGACACAAGCATGGTGCATTGGGTGAAGCAGAGCGACGGCACCTATCTGACGTGGTCGGCACAGCGGCTGATAGACATGCTGCCCGAGCGGCTGAACTACTATCTGGAGAACGACCTCCGCCTGCAGCACTACCGCCACGGCGACGTGTATGTGGTGAAGTACGAGAGCGACACCCAGATACTGGAGTGCCGCTCGTCGAACCTGCTCGATGCGCTCCGCAAGATGTACGACCGCCTGCTGCCCGACAGCCACCTGAAATCGCAGATCGACTTCAAGCGGTGGCAGTGAGCCTTGATGCCCTCGCATACCGCGCACACATTATATATATTATACAGCAAACCCACTAAACGAAAGAGATTATGAAGAAGAAGCATAAAGACCTGCAGCCGTGGCTGGACTATTTCGCCATGCTGCGGCGGCACGAGGAGCAGGGGTTCCTGCACGTGAAGGCGCAGGAGCACGAGGCCTACGTGACGCTGCCGGCACTGCTGGTGCTGGCTGGCATGGACGAGACGGAGGTAAGGCAGGGTGACATCATGCGCGACGGAATGCGGATGATGCGCCGCTGCACCGCACTGGTGCGCCACCTGCGCACCTACGCCGCCTACCTCGCGGCCCACGCCAAGGGCCTCTCGACATTCGACCCCAAAGTGGCCTACGACCCCACGCAGCCCCTGCCAAAGATTCCTGTCGGGCCACTGACGGACTACCTGCGCCAGCCCTTCGCCTTGAACGTCGTGCAGCCCGACGAGCCGCACGACCCGCTCTTTACCCTGCTCATCGAGACCCGCCGCCCCTGGTGGCGCCTCTGGATGCCGCACGACCACATCGAAGTAATCACGTATCAGGAGGAGAGAGTATGAGCAAGACCAATTCGCTGCACTACGACCTGTGCGTGGAGGGAGCCAAGTGGCTGCGCCGTCGGCAGGACTTCAACCGGTGTCGGAAGAAGGGGAAGCCGTGCTTCAACCTCGATCTGTGCCGTGGCTGTCGGCTGGCGTTCAAGTACGTTGCCGTGGAGCTATGCACCTATGGGACGGAGAACTGTGACGTGTGGGGCTACGACGGCTACTCGACCGCCGTCATCGAGGTCAAGGTGAGCCACGCCGACTTCATGGCCGACCAGAAGAAATGGTGGCGCAGGGACGCTCCCGACGATATGCGGGCGGGCAACCTGCGCTGGTATCTTTGTCCCGACGGCATCATCAAGCCAAACGAACTGCCCGACGGCTGGGGGCTGCTCTACTGGGACGGACGGCAGATTGTTCCGCAGGTGGCGCCGAAGTCGCACATGGCGACGGGTCATGCCGACATGAAGATACTCTACTCGATACTGCGCCGCGAGGGTTTCCCGCAGAAGATATTCAACTATCGCGGCCAGCCCTCGACCATCCAGCCCAAGACTATCAACGGAGTGCCCGAAAGGGAGTGGTATAAACAACAAGGAAAGGAGGACTGCCTATGACCGACTACAATCACAATGCCCGTTTCTCTCACCCTGCTATCAAGCCCGACGGCGAGGCGGAGGCACCGCTGACGCGGCCGACGAACCGCGACCCGGAGAACGAGAACATCATCGTCACGGGGCCGTTCTACCGGGTGATGAAGAACATGGACCGCGTGCCGCTCCGTGACTACATGGACCACGGCTACGAGACCCGACAGGATTTCTGCGACGCCGTGCGCGAACTCATCAGCCGCTGGGGCGGGCGCGAGGGCGAGTGCTTCGAGGAGCGGGCGTGGCACGGCAAAGAAGGCGAGGCAATCGACCAGCGCCACCGCGCCCTGCACCTGCGCTTCCACGACACGCCCGGCGGACTGCCCGACGAGGCGTGGCTGCCCCTGTATCTGCTGGAGCCAATCCCCACGCCGCCCGGGCTCATACCCCACGAGCCGACCGAAGAGGAACTCCTGCAGCAGGAAATCGACGAGGCGCTGGGGTTCGACTGACACGATGCCCTTGGCTAAAGCCGAGCGCAGGCTGCGGTTCAGTATAGGGCGCTCATGCCTGGCATGGCGACACTCTGCGTTCACCTCGCGCTGCCCTTGATTTCGAGAACGCCGCAATGTATTATGGGGTAAATAAATATTATCCCGTATGGAACATTTAGCACTTGAAATCTTCGACCTCGCCGACGGCAAGACCAGCATCACGGCGCTGGGCTCACAGTATGCCAACCTGCCGGAGGATGCGAGCATCAGCATCACCGACACCAGCGAGATCTTCGACAGCGGCGACGTGTGGAGCCATTCGTTCACGCTGAACATCCCTGCCAACCTGCACATCTTCGGAACCAGCGGCGACATCCACGGCTCGCGGCTGCACGACCAGATAGACAAGCGCCGGGCCCGGCTCTGGGTGGAGGGCTTGCCCCTCTACCTGGGCTACCTGCGCCTGAGCGACGAGGTGGAGGTGGACGAGGACGGCAACGTCGACGTCACATTCGAGAGCGGCCAGCACACCTTCGACGAGATGATCGACGGGGCCAAGGCCAACCAGGTGCCGATGATGTCGGACGTACAGATAGGCATGGCCCTCTGGCGCAAGCGGTGGACGAAGTTCAGGGTGAAGCTGATGGCGTCGCTGACGCTTAAAGACAAAAAGACCCTGAAGGGAAACGTAACCCGTGCGAACGGCGAGGAGTGGTTCGACTTTGAATACAACGGCGAGGACGAGGGCAACTCCGTGCAGCAGTACCCCCGCATGGTGTTCCCTAACGGCACGTTCACCGACTACGCCCATGAGAACCCCGACGAGGACTCCGACTACATCAACACCGACAACCCCTACGACGAAGCCCACCCCTACTGCAATGTTCCGCTCTGCTACCAGAAGTACGGCTACGACAAGAAGGACAAAGACGGGGTGGTGACAACCGACTACAGCGGCGAGCCGGAGGCCCAGCGCGGCTACGAGTACATGCCAGCGAACCGTGTGAACTCAGCACCCAATTTTTTTGTCATCTACTGGATCCGCGCCCTGATGAAGCACCTCGGCATCTACATTGAGGAGAACCAGATGATGGACGTGGCGGACCTGCGGCGGTTGTTTTTCGTAAACACCAACTGTGCCTACGAAGAACCGACCAACCTGAAAGGCGCCAACCGCTCGCGCTACGGCAAGTATTTCCAGTACGCCTGGCAAGGCAGGCTCATACCTGAATACATCAACTCCAAACAGAACGTCAAGATAGATGAAAGCGGCTTCGTTGGTACTAACGTAAAAATACTGGTCGGAAATATAGGCACCGAAGATATTACCAACAAAGTGTCGGTAAAAATCCGCGAGGTGGAGGAATGGAGCGACAACGACAAGAGCAAATACAAGTCGCACAACAGCTTCTTTCATAAGGCCTTCGCCACGAGCAAATGTTTCCCCGACGCGGACATCAGCGATGTAATCAGTGCCCTGGAGAGCGGTTTCGGCATCCGCCTGCTGTTCAGCGACGACTACCAGCGCGTACGCATCGTGCTGCTCAGGAACATCCTCCGCAGCCAAGAGGTACAGGCCATCAAGTGCGACATCATCGGCGAGCCCACGAAGACCGAGAACAATATCCGTGGATTCCGCATGACCTACGGCGACTCGGACGACACGCACTTCTACTACAAGGGATTCGCCGACATGCTGCCACACAAGAAGGAGCTGTGGGTGGACAACAGCGACACACACGACTACTCGCACTGGGACCTGAACGCCGACTACGCCAAGCTCATCAACAAGGTGTCGGCCTTCGACAAGACTTGCTATGTGACACCAAATACGGGAAACGCCTATATCATCAAGGTTGACAAGGAAGCTAAGCGATACGACGACCTCCATCCGTCGCTTTTCGGTTGTGCCGACTTTATGGACGCAGAGGACGGCGACTGCACGGGCGAAGAAGAGACTATCGAGACTATCAACGTGGGCTTCAAGCCCGCCATCATGAACGACCTGAATATGGAGGCCGAGCGCGGCGACGGCAACAACCCGCCCGTGGACCGCCAGCGGTTCGCACTGTTCGTCGACAAGGCCATGCGGCCACGGAGGGTTGACCTGCAGGACGGCCAGGACTACAACGACCCCGACGCCATCTACGACACCGACAAGCTCTACAGTGAGGAATCGCCCGCCAAAGGAATGAAGGCAGAAGATGGCATCATCATGCCCGGCTCGTTTGCCATTACATCCGATATGTACGCCAGCGGCAGTGGGGCACATGCTACACTCGTCGGGCTGTTTAGTCTTGCCACCATCTCCTTCGACTTCGACGGACACATCAACGAGGGCTACAGGCTGTACTTACAGGACAACTACGAGCCCAACGACGAGGGCGTGTCGCCCGTGGAGACCAAAGAATGGGGACTGACGCTCGGCATCATGCGCGGCTCGGGCAGCGACGCGGGCGTGCAGTACTCGGCAGACCCCGACGACGGCGAGGGCAACGACACATGGGACATCATGGCCGGCAGCCAAGTGACCAGCCACCCCGACACCTGCGACAACTACGGACGGATATTCGACTACACCGCCGACGGGCAGGAGGACGAGCAGGATGTCACGGGGCGCTTCTCGCTGAAGCTCCGTGCCGAGAAACTGAATCCCTACTTCGACCCGACAAAGGAGGAGAGCGACACCAACCGCCGTTACCTGGAAATCACCGAAGAGAAGCTGCGCAGGCGCGGACTGTGCGACCAGTTCTACAAGGAATACTCAAAGTTCATCCGCGAGGCCCGCATCGCCAACATCCCCGTCCGCATGGAGCTGGCACAGCTGCTGGCCATCGACAAGACGAAGCAGGCAACCGTCGGCGATATCACGGGCTTCATCCGCAAGATGCAGTTCACCGTCAGCAACAAGACGGGGCTTGGCAACGTAAAGATGGAGATGATGTACATCTGACATTGAACATTGAAGATTGAACATTGAACATTGAAAACAGAAAAGCTATGGCAGTTAGGATATCAGGAATGTTCGGCAGCGGACACACTTATTTTGCAGGATCGCCTGTCGTGATCAACATCGACGGACTGGAGTGGCCGGGCAATTCGCCGTTCAACATCGTCCGCGTGTACGTGTATTACAACAGTAAGAAGGTTGGCGAGTTCAAGGCCGACACGGGCGGACAGAGCAGCATCTCGTTCGACATATCGTCGGCGCTCCGTGCCATCTGGGCCGACTACGACTTCTCGTCAGAGGTGAGTGCGGCTGAAGACCACAGCACGTCCAGCCGATCCTACCGCAGCTACTCGCTCGAAGTGCTGACGGAGTATATCGACAGCCAGGACGGCGAGTTCACGCAGACCAGAAGCGGCATCTTCAGCGGCGGGCAGTGCGCCTTCGGCAGCTACACCGAGTGGGAGCGGTCGCTGGCAGGCAGCAGTGCCGATGCAGACGTGCAGTATCACGACGGAGAGAACCGGCGCAACGGCGACGCCAGCACGAAGCCTACCAGCACACCAGAGCGCGTAGGCCGCAGCAGCATCACCTCGTGGGTCGATGTCAGCAACGCCGGTACCACCTGCCGTTACTACGCCGCCAGCGCCACGCCGTCGGGCGACAGCGCCTCGGCCCATCCCCCGCTGGTACTGCGCGACGATCAGGAGTACGTGGATTTCCTCTTCCTGAACCGGCGTGGAGCCGTCGAGACGTGCAGCGGACTGACGAAGGAGGCGATGAATATCGCTGTGGACGTAAAGCAGTTCGCCTATGTGGAGCGGCCGTCGTTCCGCCCGTCGCGCTCGCTGATGGCTCTCGGCACCGACGGTCGCCGATCGTGGCAGATGTCGAGCGGTTACGTCACTCGCGAGTGGGCTGACTGGTGGACCATGGAGTTCCTCGGCGGCAAGAAGAAACTATGGTGGATGAAGTACAAAGGCCCCGGCCAGTCAGCCGCCGCCTACGTGCCCGTCATCATAGAGCCGTCGAAGAAGAGCGTCGGCATCTACGACAAGAACAAGCAGCAGCTGCCGCACGTGGACTTCACCGTCACGCTGGCACTCGAAGGATAATCAATCATGGGATTTAAGCAAGCGAAGAAAAGCGGGCCAACGGTGCTTATGCCGTTGGCCAGCTTGGTTTATAATCAGAAGTCAAAGGTGCTCTCGCCGTCCCAGTCCGAATGCACCACGAAACCAAAGTCGCTCTGGGTGAACACGCCGTCGCCCGGCTCAAAGAACTTTCCGGTGTAGGTCGTGATCCTGTTGCGGGTCACGGGCACCTCTGGAAACACCCGCTTGCGGATGACCGTCCCATCGGCGTCAAGCCCTGAGACGGTCATCTTCAGTGTGCAGGATGTCGCCATGTAGGGGAAGGTGTAGGCTTGGTGGATGTTCAGCGAGTTGCGGATCCTGCGCTCCGACTGCGACGACTTGGTGATGCCCTCCAGCGTCGTGGGGTTGAAATTGGCCGAGCCTCCGGTGTACTCCATCAGGAAGTAGGCGAACGATGACGGCACTTCTGTGTCGGTCAGGCAGAACTGGATCATCGCTCCGGCGCGATACATGGGCAGCGTCAGCGACTGGCTGTCGCCGCCGATATCTATCGTCGAGCAGTGGCAGAAGGTGTCGGTCAGTTTCTCGCCGTCCGAGGCGGTGAACTGCACGGCCTCGGGGCTCTTGATGGTGGCGCTCTTCGTCGAGGAATGACCCACGGCGACGATGGTGTACCGCCCCGGTGTGAGTTTCAGCGAGAGGGTGCCGAAGTCCTCGTCGTCGGCGGTCTGGGTCTTCACCTTGTCGAACACCTTCGCGCCGTCGCTGTCGAACATCTGCACGTTTAGTTTCGTAAACTGCGTCGGTGCCGAGCCCCGTGTCAGGTCGCGGCCAGTCGGCTGGAAGGTCAGTGTCACGTTGCCTGCAGGCTCGTCGTTGTTCTCACTGCCGATCATCGGCTTCTCGCAGGCGGCCATGACCAGCCCTGCCAAAAGAATCATCATCTTCTTCATAGTCGTATGGAGTTAAAAATTCGTTACGTCGTACTCCTGCCAGGTACTCTCCACGGTGAAGGCTGCCGAGGTGTTGCGGTTGGTGAAGAACTCGCCCCGGTATGTCGTCTTGTAGCCATTGCGCAGGGGCACGTCGGCGAAGGTGCGCTGCTGCTTTACGGTGCCGTCGGCTGTCTTTGCGGTCACGGTGACGGTATGGCTGGCCGGTGCGTCGGCTGGCGAGATGGCGCTGGCCGAGAACGAGGCCGTTCCGTCGTTGTTACGGGTGAAGCCGGAGAATGTCGTGGTGCAGTCGGCGGGCGTCGCTCCGTAGCCTGCCACGTTCCACTGCGAGAGTCCGCCGGCGATGGTGATTTCCATCGTCGTCACGTCGTCGGGCACGGCGTCGGTGGTCTCCAGGCGGAACATGCCCACGATGCGCGTCATCTCGCACGAGAGGCTGGTGCCGTCGGCTGGCGAGAAGGTACTGGTGTGCCACATGGCCTGCGCCATCTTGCCGTCGCCGCCGAAGGTAATCAGCCCGTCGGCAAGCGTGCAGGCCGCCGAAGCCTTGTGGCCGACGGCGTAGAGCGTGTAGGTCTTCGTCTTGTCGAGAGTGACGGCGATGGAGCCGAAGCCAGCGTCGGATGCCGACTGATGGACGGCGGCCACCTCCTGTCCGCCCTGGATGATCCACACGTCGAGCCGCGTCACCACGTCGGCGATGCTCGTTGCCGCTCGCGTCATGGCCTCCATCCGGTAGGGGCTGAAGGTCAGCGTCACCTGCGTGGGCTGGGGCTGGCTCTGAGGGGTTTCGTACTCGCCTGCGCCGTCGCCGGAGCAGGCCGTCATTGTCACTGCGGCTGCCATTGCAGCCATGAGAATAGTTTTCTTCATCGTTTTGTTGGGGTTTTAGTTAATACTGTGCACCTTTTTTACGGGCGCTGGTCGATGTCTCTGGAAAGCAGGGAAGTTTGCGTCCGCTCCCCTGCCCTGGTGAAGAGCGCGGACACCGTCTCGGTTTAGTCTCTCATATATAGTTCAGGTCAACAGCCCCCCGTCTATGGGGGATAAGAAAAAGCCGCCCCATGATGGAGCGGCCAGCGTATAGTATATATAAATGTGTGCGGGGCACAAAAGTCGGTATCATTTTCTTGGATAGTGCGGCACCGTCAGGTCAAAATCACTTTGTGAGAACCTTGCGCAAATAAAGCGAACAAACCCGTCGCCCTCCGAGAGTGCCTTTGAGATCTTCTTTCCCAGCTTCTGCTGCTTCTTCATGGCGCTAAGGTGTATCTTGTCGCCCAGGCCCGAACTTTCCTTGTACATCTGCACGTAGAATTTCTCCTGAAGTTCCCCCTTGGCGTTATAGATACCTACCAGCACCCTGTATGCCCGGAAACTGCCGTACCACTCGTAGCACACAGACTCCTCGAAAATCCCCTGTGCCGTTATCAGACGGAAGTCTGGGTCCTTCCATCCCCATGACACATACGAGCCAACACCCGGCACCTCATACTGGTAAGCCGTATAGGCTTGCTGTCCTTTCAGCTCGTCTGCCTGAAAGTTCGAGTAGGTCCACTTTCCCTGTGCGCACGCCGTCAGCACCGCCGACAGCACCAGCGCGATTGTCATCAGTCTTTTCATTGTCGTTATTGTTTTAAGTTAAACCCAATATTCACGCAGCGATTCTGCGCTGTCACAAGAGAGCACAACCACCAGGACCTTCGCATCCTTGCTGCCGTGCCAGTCCTCGAAGTCTGCATCCATGGACGAGTTAGCCAATATCGTGTTGCCGTACTCTTCCTCGTCCATCAGTTCCACCTGGCCTGTGAACTCGTCAGGCAGGTTGTCGATGCTCATATCCAGACAAACCGTGTTGTCTGTATGAATGCCACGAATATACCTGTCCGCCTGATTAAAGCGATAGATTTCAACTTCATCAGCCTGAGCTGCCATTTTCTTTACTTCTTCCTTTGTGTAGCTTAACATCTTCTTGTCCTCCAAAAATTTGATTACATATTTATTTCCGATTATACTATACCTCCCTAATCCTCTTTGCAACGTCCAGTGTTCTTTTGACGGTGCAAGAACAAATCTCACGCTTTGTCTTCTGGTCAATAAGCGTCAGACTGATGTACGAATACTTTCGCTTGTCATCGTAGCCGTTGATTCTGACAGTCATCGGATTGCCATCTATTACCACGTCGATGTAATTGCCGTTCTTTTCGTTCACGATGACCTCGCCGTATTCAGGATGCACAACTTCCTCCTTCAGAACCATTTCCTTTACCATAGAGCCTATAGAGCAAGGCCCGTCGTTCGCAATATACTCTATAACGTTCATATTTTTGTCCTCCAAATTTTAGATTTCACCATTCTTCTTCCACTCTTCCCACTTCTCCACGCTATAGCCCTCGTCGGTCTTCACGCCGAGGAACTGGAACGAGTAGCCGTGCGACTCAGGTTCAGCCCACGACTCCAGTATGGCCATGTTGCCACGATGGGTGAAAGTATCGTTTTTGACGTCCTTTACCGCCTTGTCGTAGGCATCCATACCGCTGTCAGCAATCACGTTGCCCGAGAAAGTCATATCCGTGCGGTAGTCGTTGCCGTGGTTATTGAACACCGACAAGCGGAGGTCCAGCTCCACATGATACCAGCCGCGCTTCTGCTCATTCAACTCTGCCATTCGGCGCTGCTTGGCGGCTTCCGCCTGACGCATGCGCTCCTGTTTGGCTGCCTCGCGCTGCTCGTTGTAGATACGCTCGTGTTCTTCGAGCGTGTCGGCCAGAGCAGGATAGAAGCTGATGTCCCAACAACCGCAGCCAGTAGTGCGCATCGTCTCGCAAGTGCGGGGCTGGCCGCTGGGATAGCTGCTGAGCCCGTCACGGAACAGCGTGCGGATTTTATCTGCCGTGTATCTGTTCACTTTGATGTGAAGCCATTCGGGATCAGCCGCCAGAGAGTCCGGCTTTCCATAGGTATTCCAGGTGTTAATCACTGCAATAGCTTCGTCAGCCGTGTGTGCTATTGCCTTGTAGGGAACGTACGTGTTCCCGTTGCTGGCGCGTCCGCCGTAAGTAATACAAAATACGTTTGCCATAATGCTTAACTGTTTAACCGATCAGTCCGGGGTCTTAAAAAATGTTTGTTGAACTTCTTTCGAGATTTTCTCGCCTCGGCAAATCTCATACAAGCATGGCTTTGCTCTCGGCTTACGAAAATGTTGTAGCAACTTTCGGTTGCAAAGATACGATTAAGTGAGCGAAAAACCAAATTTATTTGAGTTTTTCTGAGCGTAGTATCTTCGGCCGCAGGTCAAAGATAATATAAATTCTTGAAAGTCTTGCAGGAATCAGCAAGAATTGTTTTCTGTCACGGTCAAGCCGCGCCGTGCGGCCTTGGCGTAGAAGTCTCGGCGGCACTCCTCGGTCGGGAACCACGCCAGCGTGCGCAGTTCCCTGCCGTCGGGTGCCGTGAGGGTTAGGGGATAGACGTTCGGAGTCATAGGCACAGATGCTTAATACGGGCCATACTGCCCTACCCTTTCTCCTTTATCCAAATCGTGCTCGTAGTAGCTGCCACGATAGCACTTGCTGCAGCACTCGCCATCGTGCTTGCAGGTGTCGCAATAACCAAACTTTCCCATAGTCGTTGTTTGATGTGATTACAGTTTTGTGATGTCAATGTCGGATGGTACCACAGTGTACTTGTGTTCGTCGCGGCCTGCCTGAAGGAAGTCGCGGCGCTGTTCGGCCTGCTCCTTGGTCTTGAACGACTGGCAGAATATCTACCGCCCGTCGGGAGTGATACACCAGAGATGCCACTGCTGACTTTCTGGCCACCACATGTTCCTGTAGTCGGGGTCGAGAATGTAGAGCTGGCCTTTCTTGTCGTACACCTTACGCCCTCCGTGGTAAGAGTCGCCGTAGTTCTCCCAGCGGTTCACTGCGTCGTTGAACACCTCGAAACCCACGCGCCGCTCGAAGCTGGCGTGCTCGTCCATGAACTGACGGGCCTCGCTAAAGGTCATCTCCCCGTCGAAGATCATCTCCTTGGGGGAGTACCTGTTAATCTTGAAATGATGTTTTGCTTCCATAATTCGCTTGATGTTTTAATGATTACCTTCAACTTCGATTACCTCATGCGCTATGCCGATGAAGGTCAGCCAGTCGCTTGCTCGCTTGGCTTCTGCATCGTCCATCTTCAGGCATAGCGTCTTGTCGTCAATGAACCGTGTCGGGCGGAGCCTGTGCAGGTACTCCGTGCGGTTCCTCCTGTTGTTCCAGATTTTGATTGTCTTTGCCATAGTCTTTTACTTAGATCAGTTTTGCTTCCTTGCCCTCAAACCACTCGTCGTACTTGCTGGCGGGGCAGTAGCCGGCAAGTGCGTTTAGCAGGATTTCGGCAGCGTGCAGCCTTCCGCCGTCGTCGCCGCCCTCTTCCAGCCATGTCTCGTAGGCTTCGTAGTCATCGTCGTCGCCCACAATGCAGTGTCCGTCCACGTGCAGGCCGTCGAGGCAGCTCTTTAACTGTCGCTCGCCCGCCGGTGTCAGTTTAATGTCGCCGAACACTACTGCGATGTAGCAGTCGGTGCCGTCAACGCTCATGTCGATATCGTCTTCCTCGCGGTTCTTCAGGTGGAAGAACTCGCGCAGTGTCAGTTTTTCTTTTGTCATAGTTCGCTTGATGCTTGTTAGATTCCGATACAGTTGATACTCTCGCACGTTATCCAGCGGGTGCCGCTGGAGGTGTGGGCGGTGAGGATGCCGTCGTCGCTTATCTCCCAGGCGGGGAAGGTAGCGTCGATGACGGCGTACTGGTCGTAGCCGTGCATAATCTCGATGTTGGGGCGGCTCTCTGCGGGGTCGCTGTCGTGCTCGTCACAGATGGCTGTGAGGATGCGGGTGAGTTGGTCTTTTGTCATAGTCGTATTACTTGTTTTGATTGTTATACTTTCCTTCTATCATCAGTGCTCCCATGCGTCCGTTGATCTGGTAGCACCAGGTGATGGTGTCGTCAGCGTCGTTGAACACGTGGTAGGTGTTGCGGGGTTTCGAGAGCGGGTCGCCGTAGCGGTTGTACTTCTCGGTGGTCTTGCCCATGCGTGTAAAGCCGTGGTCGGCGATGAGCTCATAGACGGTGCATGACACGTACTTGCCGCCGCTCACCTTGAAGCAGCTGCGCTCCTCCAGTCCTGCCAGAACCGTGCCCCGCTGCATGGCGGTGAGCTTGTCGGGCAGCATGCCCAGCTCCGTGAGGCGCTGCAGTTTCGCGTCTTCGGCGGCTCGCTCCTCGGCTTTCTTGCGGGCTTCCTCCTCGTCGCGCTGGCGGCGTGCCTCACGCTCGGCCTTTGCCTCTGCCTCGCGCTGTGCCATCAGTTCGCTGCGCTGTATCTCCAGCAGGGGATAGTAGCCTGAACCTACCTCCTTGAAGGCCCGGATGGTGGCGGCACTGACCCACGATCCGCTGTCGAGCAGGTAGTTGGGGTAGTCCTGATAGCGGCGCAGCTCGGCGTAGCGCTCGTCGCGGTACCGCTTGCGGCTGTCGAAGCGCTCGCGCCACGATGCCTTGCACTCGGCCACCTCCTCCGGGGTCATGGGGTGGTAGCGCATACTCTCCGGGCTGTAGGTCACGGCCATCTGCTCGTCGTACTCGCGGTCTATCTCCTCGTCGGTCTTCAGCAGGTATTCCTCCAGCATGCGTGTGAAGATGGTGTGCATGGTGGGTATCATCACGGCCACGTTGTCGCTCAGCTGGGCGTAGAGGATGTAGTAGTCGTCCTCATACTCATACCATAGCGGGGTTTCTGCGCCGTCGTTGCTCACGAGGGGCAGCAGTTCGTGGATGTCGGTCAGTTCGATGTTGCGACGCTTGGGGGTGTTGCCGTCGCTGCCAATGTAGTGGCACCAGAATTTCTTTGTTGTCATATTCGTATCGTTGTTTTACTCGGTTAATACTTACTTCTTGCAGGCCCATTGAATAAACCACAGCCAGGCGAAGAAGCCCAAAATCCAGTTTTCTATCATATTCGTATTGCTTTTAAGTTTCAGATGATATGCCTTGCACCGCGTCGGCCTTGAAATATCTCAGGGCCTGACCAGTGGTCATGCGGTTATACGTTGTTCGCTTTTTCTTCCGTCCGTGGATCCAGACGTTCCATTCGGAAAACTTCTGTCGGTAGATAGCTTCTTCCTTACACATAGTCGTTACTTGTTTTGGTTATATTTAGTCGTAATGTACTCGGTCAGGATGGTGCGGTTGTCGTAGTCGAGCTCGCGCCAGAACATCTGCATGGCGGCCTTCGAGCCGTACTTCTCGTAGCAGTAGTCCCACTTCTCTTGCAGGTGCTGGCGGTTGCAGTGGCCCTTGGGGTGGCGCACCATGTAGTCGAGCCACAGGTTCTCGTCGTCGTAGTCCATGCACCAGTCGCTCCAGAGGGCGATGATGTCCCTGTCGGTGTCCGGCTCCCTGGCGATGTCCTTGGCGAACTGGTCGAGGGTGTAGCGCTGGCCGGGCTCTTGGCTCGATGCGCTCCAGCCTTTGTCGAAGAAGTGGTCGAAGACGGCGCAGTTGAACGTGACGGGCATGGTGGCGATGACCTTGCCTTCGAGCATAGAGAGGATGTCGATTGGGAACGTGCCACAGTCGGGCAGGCTGGCGATGGTCTCTGGGTAGTCCTCATGCCAGAACTGCTCCAGCGCAGCCCATGCGTCGTAACAGTGTTCGTACTGGAACAGGTAGGTCTCGCCGCCTACAACGGCCTTGATGATGTAGGTTTCTGTTGATATCATTGTCGTAATGTTTTTAATTGGGGGTTATAGTTCTGATTCTTGTCTCGATGTGATTGTGAAGAAGAGGATGCTGCCGTCGTTGAAGGAGAGGCGGATGCCGTAGCTCAGCGAGCGGGGCTGGTTCTTGCCGCCGTCATACAGCTGGGCGTTGCCCCACTCGTGGCAGTCGTCGAGGTTCAGTCCGCCGTGCTTGTCGGCGTGGCGCTCATGGTACTCGATGAAGTCCTTGGCGCAGTGCAGCGCATACTCCAGGTGCTTTGTCACTTGCGGGTAGCCTGCTGCTGGGTGAAGGTCGGTGGCGGTGCCGTCCTCGTAGTAGTCTTTCACCATGCCGCTGTCGCAGAAGGCGAAGATGCTGCCCTCGCCCAGCGTCCTGCCGTGCTTCTGCCATAGGTTCAGACGGTGCTTTGCGAGGGTGTCGAGTTGGGTGTAGAAGAAGGGAGGCTCGAACGGCTCCGGTCTCATGTCGATAGTTGTTGTCTTCATAATGCTTGCTGTTTTAATGAATGAATAATCGGTGTTTTAGCTTTTACCTCGTGAAAGGTAGTGGCTTTTACCTCGTAAAAGGTTGGGGCTTCTACGAGGTAAAAGGTTTTTGAGGGGGTTCTACGCCGCCTGCTTCAGCCCGCCGTCGCTCTCGGAGGCGCTGCCCTCGGAGCCGCCGTTAGACTTCTTCCCGTTCATCTCAGCGTTGATCTTGCGGTCGAGCTTGGCGAGGTCGGCCTTGGCGCGGCGCAGCTCATCCTCCTTGGGCCACGTCTGCTTCAGCAGTTCGGCGAGCTGGCGGATAGTCACGTTGTTGTCGGCTATCCATCGCTGCCAGTCGGCGATGCGGCGGGGCAGCTCCTGCAGACAGCGCAGGGCGTACTCCGCAGCCAGTCGGGGCGAGAGATGGGAGAGCTTGCCGTTGTTCACGGTGTGCAGGATGCGGTTGCCTTGCAGCGAGAAGAGGTTGGTGTATTCCATCGACTCGTTGCCGTCGGCATCGTGAATAATCTGCTCGTTGGTCTTCACCATCAGGTCGAAGCCGTAGAGCGAGCCGACTTTCAGGCGGACACCCTGCGTGCGGGCCGTCTGCTCGATGCGCCACAACCGTTCACCGAGGGCCTTCTGCTGTCCGGCATAGTCGAGGGGCTTGCCGTTGGCATCGGTCTCTGGCACGGTGAAGCCGTCGAGCACCAGGGCGTTCAGCACCTCGCCCTGTTCGCCCAGCTGCTTCTGTGCATCGTACTGCTGCTGGTCGGCCTGTGCGTCCAGGACATCCTGCTTCAGCCGCTCCACGTCCTTCTGTAGCCTGTCGCGGCGCTCCTCTGCCTGTCGCTGGTCGCGGTGGAAGTTCTTCTTCTCCACCTCCAGGGCGGCAATCTTCTTGTCGAGCTTGGCACGCTCCAGCAGGTCGGTATTGCCCGAGAGGATAGCCATATACTCGGCGAAGTTCATATTGCCCTTTTCGTCCATCGAGCCCTCGTCGAGGGTGCGCTTGCCTAACTGGCCTTGCTTCAGCTGCTGGATGAAGGTCTGCTTGCAGTGCAGCAGATTGAACTTATAGGCATCCAACGACCGCTTCACGGCGTAGATGATTACATCCACTTTGTTGTCGCCGTAGTCGCGGGCTATCACGTTGCCTTTACGCACTGCCCTGCCGTCGCGCTGTTCCAGGTCGGCGGGGCGCCAGGGGGTGTCGAGGTGATGCACCGCCACCACTCGCTCCTGGGCGTTGACCCCCGTGCCGAGCATCGAGGTAGAGCCGAAGAGGATGCGCACGTCGCCGTCGTTCACCTCGTGGATGAGCTTCTTCTTCTTCGTGTCGCAGCGGGCCTCCTGTATGAAGCGTATCTCCGAGGCGGGTATGCCGTAGTCCTCCACCAGCTTGCGCTTGATCTCTTCATAGATGTTAAACTTCCCATCGTTCTGCCAAGTCGAGAGGTCGCTGAAGATCATCTGCGTACCCTTCACGGCGTCGTACTTGTGATAGTACTGGGCTACCATCTTGGCGCACATCGAGGCTTTGCTCCGTGGGTGGTCGCCATACGCCGGGTCAATCAGCCGCATGTCGAGACTCATCTTTCTCGCCAGGTCCGTTGCATACAGCATCTTCGCCATCTCCTGCTGCTTCGTCGGGTTGTTGATACCTATCAGCTTGAAGTCGCCCGTCTCGGCAAACCGCATCAGCGTGTGGATAAACTCCTCCTGGTCGGGGGTCGGCTCGATGTGCATCAGTCTGGCGTACTTCTCGGGCCGCTCTATGCCTACGTCCTTCGCCGTGCGGTAGTCTGTGATTTCATTATAGAACTGTGCCAGCTCCGGCACCTTGATGAAGTAGCGGAAGCGCTCCTTCAGCACAATCTGGTTGGTCAGTCCGAACTCATACTCCTGCGTCTTGCGGGTGAAGATAGCGGCCCAGGCATCGAAACAGGTGATGCCCTGCTTGGCCATAGCCTGCGGTCGCAGATAGCGGAACAGCGAGTACAGCTCCGTCAGACTATTCGTAATCGTCGTACCACTGAGGAACGTCGCGCCGAGGTCACGCCCCGTGCGCTGCTGGATGGTTCGTATAGCCATGAGCAGATTGTAGGCACGCTTCGAGCCCTCCGAATTGCCTAAACCTGCCACACGGTCGTGACGGGTGGTGAAGCCGAGGTTCTTGAACTGGTGACTCTCATCAATGAAGATGTGGTCGATGCCCATCATGCGGAAGTCCACCACGTCGTCGGTGCGCTTGCGAATAGAGTATTGCAAATCTTGAAGTTTCGATTGCAGGTTGGCTTTCTTCTTCTCCAGTCCGCGCTTCAGTCGGCTCGATACGCTGTCATACGACCCGTAGAGTGCGCTCAGGCTCTCGTTCAGGTGGTTCAGCTCCTCACGGATAACGTCGGCCTGCACCTCGTCCGACTGCGGGATGAAGCCGAACTGGTCGTGGCTCATGATCACTACGTCCCAGTCGTTGTTCTTCATGCGATTGAAGAAGTTCTCACGCTCCTTGCCTGAGTAGTCGGCATGCTTGGCATAGAGCACATGGGCCTTGGGGTAAGCCGTCATGTAAGTCTCGGCGATGGCAGCCACGTTGGCTTTCAGTCCGATGATCATCGGCTTGTGGCAGAAGCCCAGGCGCTTCATCTCGTGGGCGGCGAGGCACATGATGAGCGTCTTGCCGCTGCCTACCTCATGGTCGCAGATGCCACCGCCGTTCATCGTGAGCATCCAGATGCAGTCCTCCTGACTCTTATACAGACCGCCACTCACCTTCTTGCCGTCCTTATACACGGGCTGCGGTATGCCGTACTTCGCCTCCAGTCCTGCCCAGTCGATGCCAGGGAACCGCTGGTGGCTTCCGTCGAACTGCGGCTTCACGTGGCAGTTGAACAGTCGGTTATACTTCTCGGTCAGTGCGTCGCGCAGCTCCTTGGGCTGTCGCAGCAGCCAGTCCTGATAGCCCTGTCGGATTTCCTCAATCAGCGTGTTAGCCTTCTGCGTAGCCTCCGGGTCCTCGTCCTTGGCATAGCTCTTGCCCTGCTGAATCTTGCGACCCCGCTCGTCGCGGCGGTATTTCATCATCTTCGGGCAGGAGTTCAGCAGCGCATGCTGCAGCAGCCCCATGCCGTCAATCGGCTGGCTGGCCTCGCTACTCACGGCATACTGCGTATAGATTTTCTCGTTGTATCTGTTGCTGGCACAGGCATACTGGTCCAGGTTGCGGTCATACTTCACCGTCACCTCCACCTTTGCGCCGTAGTCGTTGCCAGCCATCGAAAAGAACTCCGAGGCGAAGTCTTCGTAAATCTTGCAGTCCACCCATCGCTCACCCAGATTGAAGTCCAAATCGTCGAAGGGGATAGGCTCAGGCACTGCCTTCTTCAGTGCATCCAAGGAGCGGCGGATATAAGCCTCCGTCCTGTCTCCCCGTTTCGCCACGTCTGCCGTTCCGTGCGCTTCCTCTGCCGCCGTTCCGTGCTCGGCGGTAGTGCCGCCGAGGTCAGGGTACTTCTGCAGGATAGCATCTATCTTCTCAATCACATTCCCGCTGATAAAGCGAGCCTTGATTTCCCACTCCTCGCTCAGGGGGTTATAGTATATCTCCCCGTCCAGCTCGTCGCATATCTCTTCCTCGCTCTTGCCAGTCAGCGCAGCCATATAGCGCACATCGGGCTTGCCGTAGTCGTTCAGGCTCTGCGCCAGCGCCTCGTGAGCATCCGTCACGCTGTGCATCTCGTCCGTCGAGAAAGCCACCGGCCTGTCGAAGATGTCAGCCTTGCGCCATTGTCCGTCCTCCAGTATCTCCAGTGTCAGCAGTTCTGCGATATTGCCAAAGCCTTTGATAGCCTTTATGAACTTCACGTTCTCCGGCTTGTTCAGCGGGCCCCATTTTTCAACGAAGCCGTCATAGAGGCGGTTTATCTCCTTTCGGAGTTCCGGCTGCTCAGCCATCTCCTCCGCTTCCTTCTTGTACAACATCTGATAGTCGAAGCAAAGCTCTCGCAAAATACTCTCCTTAATAGTCATCCTCTCCTCCTTGCGCTCCTGCTTCTCGCTCTTGGCCTTCTCCTTGCCCTTTTGGTCGTCACGCCCCCCGTCTTTCGGAGAGGGGTTGGTGGTGAGGTTTTTCTTCAAGTCCTTCGCCAGCACCTCGCCCAGCTGCTGTGCAATCCCCTGCACACCGCCCTCATGGCGATACACGAAGCCCGGCTTGCCGTAAGCATCTGTGCCAGCTATTGTTTCCGTAGCAATCACCCGCTCCGGCCACATATCGAAGTACATATTCGTCGGGCATCCCCCGTCCTCATACTGCGTCAGTAGCATTGTCTCTTCCTCGGTCAGTTCACCTCGCTTCGAGTCCTTCTGCATCACTAAGAGGTCGGTGCCTACCTCGGTGCCGCTCTCCTTGAAGAGATTGTTCGCCAACCGATACGCCCCGATGAGCCGTGCATACTTCAGCGCCTCGCCCAGCTGCTCACTGTCACGGTTCAGGTAGTTGCTGGTGATGATATACGCCAGCACCCCACCCTCTCGCAGACAGTCCAGCCCTTTCAGCACATAGTAGCGGTGGATCATCTTCGCCGCCTCCCTGCGCACCTGGCTCTTCGAGTTCGTATAGTCCGGATCGAACACGCGGATGTCGCCAAACGGAACATTCGTGCTCACCAGGTCATACTTGCCCAGCTCGCTTGCGGGGATAGTCTCGAAGCCCTTCACACGGATGTCGAACTTCTCTTCAGTGGAAGCCTTTTCGAGTATTAAGCCTGTCAGCAAGTCCTTCTCGTAGGCCACGCATTTCAGATTCACGCCGTCTGCACGTGCCATAATCTCAGCATGGCGCATGAAGATACCCTCACCAGCAGCAGGGTCGAGCATCATACCCTGATAATGCTGAAAGTCGTATCTGCTGTTGAGCTTACCATAAAAAGCCTCGCTGATTCGGAACAGCAGCATAGCCGTTACGTCGCCCGGTGTATAGTACGCCGTCAGCGTGCTCGCCTTCAGGCTCTCCACCCATGCCTGATATTCCTTGTCGCTATTGCTTGCGTCTCTCAGCAGCTCATGCAGCCACGCGGTATCCTGGTAATACATCATGTCGCTCTTGCTCCATGCCGTCGGCTCCAGCGGGTTCAGCACGAATGTCATACCCCCGAAGCCCGTGTACTTATCCATCACCGATGCGTCGCCGTTCCCGGTCAGCGCATACTCAATAGCCGCGATGTTGTCTCTCAGTCTTTGTAATTTGCTCATATCTCGTTGTCGTTTTAGTTTCACTTATCATTCCTGAACGCACCATCTCTATCCAGACGGTCATAGAGGTGTCCCCAGTCAGCCTCCGACACATAGTCAGTCATAAGGTTCACCACTGCCATTCCGCTGTCACCATAAAGATCATCTATCATCTCGATAACCTTAGCTCTTTTCTTTTCGTTGTCCATAACCCGTATTGTTTTTGATTGTTAAATGTTTGGTCATTCCAAAAATTGTTCGTACCTTTGCCGCAGATTTGCGGCGAAAACCTGAGAGGGCGGCGTTAGCAGCACCACCCTCCGAGGTTAGAAGAACCTCGACCGGATTCGGATCCGGAAGAGTCGCATCTTCCAAACCCTAAAATAAATTACTTCTATCATACTCGTAATTTTTTTAGGTGGACAATGAGCCATACGGCCCGGGAGCGACTTTCGCTCCTTTTTTTATGACATGTTCTTCCGCATGGACTTTATATGCAGTCTGCAAACATGATGTCGAAATTACTGCGGGTAACACCGCCGCCTTCCTTTGCAAGGCAGCAGCAACGGCACCCAAGCACGTCATAGTGGTAGTCTTTCAGTGCCTGTGCGACCACATCCAGGTTCTCCCTTGTGCAGCACACGTCTACGGTCTTTTCGGGATATCCGCTAAACCCGTCACCCATGATCAGTACTTCGTAATGTTTCTTTTCGTTTGCCATAGTCGTTTCGTTTTAGTCGTTAATCACTTTCACCTTCATGCCCTTCTTTTGCAGGGAGTCGTTGATTAGGTCTGTCACATTCTGCTTGTCGCCGATGGCAGAAAGCACCAGCCCGCAGTCCTTTATCAGTGCGTTGACGACACCAGCTATATAGCAGGGGAAGTTGGTATAGGCATCTTCGCGGAATTTCTTCATCAACGTTTCCACCGTGTACGTTCCATGCAGTTCGCCGGCATCGTCGGCATGTCTCAGCGTGACCTTGTAGAGCCATCGTCCCTTGCTGTCGTCGAGCCACTTGATGCGCTCACACCACTTCACACAATACAGATTGCCGAACATCATCATCTGTTCAGATGTTGCCTTAACCTTAATGTCACTCTCCATAGTCTCAATTCGTTTTAGATGTCATCAAATGTCACATTCTCAATGTCCGTCTTGTCAACCTCCATGTAGTCGCACCATCCGTCGCCGGCCTCGATGCCCTCGATGAACGCCTTGCGCTCGGTCTCAGTGTCGAACTCTCGTATCACGATACTGCCGTCACCGTCGCGGCACACCTCATGCAATCCCTCGAAGTCCTGCTCATCGTAGCGGCTGGTAGCACGGGAACCGAACACCACGGCGCACTTGAATTTCTGCGGCTCCACCGGCACCTCGTCCAGCCCCAGCTCCCGCTCCAGACACTCATAGACGTTGAGCATCGTGAGATGCGCCACGTCGTCGTCGAACAGTTCACGACAGTCATACTCACCCTCGCACTGCATCTTGAAACGCGGATGCTCGCCGTCGATGAAGCTGACAGAGAATACGCAGCAGTCCTCGCCGCTGTTGTACTTGTCGAACCAGATGACATACGGACAGTGGTTGTCGCGGAAGTCCTCGTAGTTCTCCACATGTTCCTCGCCCTCGTGCTCCTCCAGATACTCCTCCTCGTCGGCAGGACAGAACTGCACAAGCACGATGTTCTCGGCTCTCATTTTCTCGATGATGCGCTGGCGCACCTCGTTCACCAGCGGATAGATGTCTTTAATGTGTCTCATATAATTCTTGTTTAATTCTTTATAATTTCTTTCCCATCAACTAAGCGGCCTGTCGTGCAGTCCGCTTAGTCTTCTTAGTAGTCACCTTCACATAGCTCGTCCTGTCGAACACATACCGCACAGCCGTGCCGATATGCACACGTCTTGTTCCGTCGGCCTGCTCGTGGCAGCGGCATAGCGTAGCGCCCTCGTCGCCGACACTCACGCCCACCATCAGGTGCAGCATCGTCCAGTCGTCGTCCGAGACTGTCACCTCGTCGTCGATGTCGCCCTGACTGAATGCCTCCGTCACGCCGCCCAGCTGTTGCAGGATGCGGGCCTTCGTCAGCACGTTCATCTTGCGGTTGAAGTCGGCCACGTTGATAGTCACCCGTCCGAAGCGCTCCTGCCAGGGAGTAGGCTCCGTCAGCTGCAGCCAGTCGTTGAAAAGGTCGGCGGCAACGACCACCTCTCTCACCGTAGGCCCGTCCTCCCATGTCACCGATGACTCGCCGTAGCGGTTGGTCTTGATGGTGAACGTCACCACAGGGAACTTCCCCTTCAGCACCGTCTTCAGGTTACTCACGGCCACCGTCTGCTGCTCTGCGTCGGTCAGTCCCCGGCTGATAGTGATTAGCTTCGGCGCCCACTCGTCTATCAGCGGCTTTTGCTCCGCCTCAATCCTCGCCTTGCGCTCCGCCTCGATGCGCTGCTGCTCCTGCTGCTCGTGGCGTATCTGTGCCAGCATGGCATCGAGCTGCTGCTGATACATCTCGCCGTAGCCGCATGGCATATAGAAGCGGCTTATCATCGGGTCGCCCATGGGGCTGCCCAACACGCAGTAGCTTGGCGAGCGGAACATCACTACCTTCGCCACGCGCTTGGCCTTGCGGATGCCGTTGGCAGGGTCGGCACTCTGTATCGTCTCCCATCCGCCCCACGGTCCGCCGCCGGGCATCTCATAGTTCAGGTCGTTGTTCATCAGCTGCTCGTCGCTCAGCTCCACGATAGTCTCTACCATCACCACCGCTTCGTCGGCCAGTCCATTCGTCAGCACCTCACGCAGCAGCGGCTCCATACGGGCAAAGACCATAGCCGCCTTGCCAACGTTCACCTGCCGTGCATAGATGAAGTCGCCCGCCTTCAGTTCGCCCGGTCGCTTCTGCTTGTTGCGCCGTGCCTGCTCCAGCACCTCGGCCAGCCGGTTACGTTCGCGCTCCTTGCGCTCCCGTTCCTCTCGCTCCCGGCGCTCCCGCTCTCTCCGCTCACGCCCCTTGGCACTCTTGCGGTAGTCGCCGTTCAGCTCAGCCTTGCGTTCCTCATACTGCTGCTGCATCTCCTGGAACTTAGCCGTAGCCTCCGGATCGTTAGGATTCCTGTCCGGGTGCATCTTAATCACGAGCCTTCTGTGCTCCTGCTCCAGCTGCTCGTGGGTCATACAGTTTGCAAAATATTCCACCATGATAATTTTCGATTTACTGATCTTCGATTTACTATTTATGCCGCCTGCTGATAGTGCTTCAGCAGTGCCTCCCGCAGCCTTTCGGCAAACGTCGGCTCCTGTGCTCGTTCCGTATGCTGCGGTATCTCCGCAGACCTCGCCGCCTTAGTAGCCTTGCTCACGCCCTGCGCCTCGCCCTTCAGCCACCGCTCCAGGTCGAAGCGGTCGCAGTCCTTGCTCTCTACCTTGCAGCCCATGCCGCTGTCATCGTTCACCAGCAGCGGCATCAGCAGCATCAGCGTGTCGGCACTGTAGAACATTACCGGACGGACATTCTCCACAAACCGCATCGCCGTAGGCTCGAAGGCCAGGATAGTCTGCAGCTTCTTTCCGGCGAAGGTGGCAAACATCTTGTAGGGCATCTGCCCCACGTCCAGATCCTGCTTCATCACCTCGTCGCCGTTCCAGTCGCAGTGACTCATGCGCAGCGTCTTGTCGCCACGCTCGCCGTAGAGCCTCACGGAGTACTGCGGTCCGTCATCGTCCTTATCCATCGTCTTCAGCATGCCGCCCAGCGACGAGTTCCATGCCTTGGCATCCACGTCAATCGCCCAGCCCGTATTCCACGGCATTACGCTCCGCCAGTGTGGATAGCGGGTGGTCTGCTCCATCTCAGCGGTGGCACCCTGGCCGTCGATGACGCGCACCGTCTCGTTGCCCTGACCATCGCCCATAATCTCCACCGTCACCGTGCCCTTCATCGCCAGCACCTCCACGGGCAGCGTCCTCGTGCCGTTCACCACCAGCACGCCCTCGCCCAGCTCGCAGCGGTAGTCCTTCAGCTTCGTCACTGCCAGGATATGCCCGTTGGTAGCTATCATCAGTCCCGTCTCCACCTCGATGGCGGGGTGGGTAACATAATCACGGAGGTCTTTCTTCTCCAGACACTTCTTCAAGTTCTTCACCATCTTGTCGACCACGAACGTTATCCGTGCCGTCAATGTCATGTTGTCATTCTCTTTTGCCATAGTCGTATATCTTTTTAGGGGTAAATAATTCTCGATACAAAAAGAGCGGCCATGCTTCACAGCAGAGCCGCCCCATCAACATTCAAAATCAACTTTACAAGTTATGAAAAATTCGTTTAAGCCAGATGACCAAAGCGAAGCTCGCTTCGGCTTTGGCATGGCGTAGAATTTTCGACCGTCAGGTCACATAGTGCCCCGCATCCCATCGAAGGGCAGGTTAATCCGTGCGGGGCTGTAGTTAGATCTTCGCCAGTATCTCATCGAAGTCACACTCACTCTCCCACCACTCCTCGGGAAGGCCGTTCTCCTCACCGAACTCCTCAAGCAGGTCGACAACCCTGTCGCAGTCCATGGTGTTCCTGTCGGGAATGATGTGTGCCTCGTAGCACTGATTCATTTCCGCCTTTAGGATATCCAAGTCGCAGCCGTCCATGTTCTCACGGATATAACGGATGGCTCTTCCAAGTGTCGAATTGTCCGGCTCGCTCTCGTTGACGGCCTCGAACTTGTGGAAGATATAGTGCCCGTCCCTGACGTACTGCCACGGGTCGTCTCCTATCCAGTTGCCCACGATAGTCTTTGCCTGTTCCTCACTCTCCGCATCCACCTCGATGCGGCACGACATGGTGATATCCACGTCCACATTAAATCTCCTCATAATCGCTACTTGTTTTTTAGTAATGATAGTCTATCACCGCACCGATGTAGAGCTTGCGCCCTTTCCGCATCTTCATGTCGGCGACATACTCTATCAACATGTCGGCAGGCGAAGCATACTCGCACCAGTCCTTGATAGCGAACCGCTTGGCTGTGTCGAGGCAGGTCTCGTCGCACATGGCCTTCACCGTGTAGCGCGGCGTGTGCTGCAGCACCGTGTCTGCAGTCACCTTTCCAGCCGCCTCGCGGATAGCCGATGCCCACCGCTCGCAGAACGTCCTGAGTGCATCGACACCCTTGAACACCAGCGCCTCGCCCGTCTCGTCGAGCACAAACAGATCCTTCACCGTGTCGGCCAGACTCTCTATACACTCGCGGCGTTCGTCGCCCTTCATCTCGTCGCCGATATAGTCGGCGAAATCCCCGCTGTTCTCATAGAAATCGCTGGGGCTTGCATACTCGTCTTCGGCAATAGGCTTGCTCGAAATCTGATAAATCTTGCTGTGACTCATAGTCGTTACTCGTTTTTAATCACACTCGAAATAGAATATCACGTTCAACTTATCCTGGAGCTCGTAGAACTCCACCACCAGCCTTTCGTTATCAGGGCACTCCCACGCCTTAAACTCCTGCTTATAGGAGTCGAAGATGCGGCGGCGGGTGTCCTCCCAATCCTCCGTCCCCGGAACGGCCAGCAGCGTGATGGTCACGCAGTTGTCGCCCCACTTCCAGCGGGCGTCCACCAGTCCGCTCTCACACTCCACACCGTCCTCGATGACGGTCTTGCGCCCTATCAGGTGGCGCATACCACGCTTGCGGTGGTCGTGTGCCGCGTCGAAGTCCCCGAATACCTCGTCCTCGAACGGGTCTTCCATCAAGTTCTTGTTGTCAATAGGTGCTTTAACTTTCTCCATAATCGTTTCGTTTTTAATCCGTTATTCGCCTGCCTCGCGGAGTGGCATAGCTCTTTACTCGATTGATGATAGGGCAGTGTGGGAAGCACAGACTGAAGCTGGCCCCGCGATAATCTTTCGCGGTTCCAGCTTCAGACAGGGCTTATCCTGACACTGCCATCTGAAATCGTTCCGCTCTACAGTCGTCATTAGGCTGTATGCGCAGCCAATGTTCAATGTTCAATGCTCAATGTTCAATGTTCTCCCGCTCATCATCCTCGGCGCATCGCTCTATCGCGTTGATGATTAACAGCGCAAGAACCCTGGTCTTGACACTGGGAAATGTTCCCAGTGGAATACCAGGGTCTATGAGCTGTCAAGCTAAAGCGTTGGATGCCTTGCGGCTGTGTAGGGTGCGCTCCCCTGCCCTGCTATCGGACGTGGCACATGGTCTTTATCTCGTCGATAACAAACAGTGTCTTGGACGGCGGCCGGCCGGCGTCGTCGGACGTTAGACGGACGACGCCTGCCGGCCGCCGTCCGTTACGACACTGTTGCTTTGAAACTCTGTCCGTCTCGCAGGCTCATAGGCTGTGCTGCCCGGCTTATTGTTCTGTGCTCCTGCCTTGGGCTTCGCCCGAGACAGTCTGCACTCAGCATAGTCGATGCAAGCATCGCTTTGCTTTCGTTTGCTCCTGCCTTGCGGCATGGCATAGTGCTTTACTCTTGCGATGGAAAGTGATCCGACGTAAGAGATGAGTCCTGAGACATAGGGTCAGGACTCATCTCTGTTAAGACGGATCACTCTAAACACTCGCCGCCCTACAGGAGCCTGGCGGTATGCGCCGCCCTCGTCCAGTAGACTGCGGTAGCTCCGCAGTCCCTCCTTATCGCTTCAGCTGCTTAGCCTTCTTCTCCTGCGCCCACTCCTTCATCTTCGCCTTGATGTCGATGCCGTTCTCTTCTATCATCTGCTTCATCAGGCCGAACAGTCGCCAGCCCTCGCCGTCGGAGGCATAGGTCAGCGCAGCGTGCTCCAGCATCTTCATCTTGTCGCGGCCAGGCTCATAGAAATCATTGTCCTTTGGGAAGGTGCATCCGTGGAAGCGCAGCAGGTTCTGCATCGTGGCGTAGGCTCCCATACCCTTGTAGGCATCCTTCCACTCAGCTGTCTGCTTATAGTTGCCGCTGTTGCAGCCCCACACCCGGGCCTTGTTGAATGCCATCACTGCCTCGTAGAGTTTCTGCGGGGTCTTGGCGCTGTGGATAGCGGCCTTCAGGCGCACCATCGGCCACACCAGCTTCTTCTCGATGTCGCTCACGAACACGTTCTGACGGAAGAACTTGATGTAGGGCACGCCCTTGCACTTGTGCGTCTGGCGGCTCTTGGCATCCTCACGCATCTGGACGATGTAGTCCTCGGCCATCGTCACGGCCAGCTCGCGGTTGAACCAGCGGTTACGCGCCTCGAAGTTCTCCATATCCTTGCCGTAGAGCTTGGCTTGCACGCGCAGCTCCTCCACCAGCATCTCCCACTGATAGTCGTAGCCGTGATACTTCAGCCACGATGAGAACCCGCCATAAGAGGTCAGCCCGTGGAACACCTGGCTCATCACCCAGCGGCGGAACAGCGAGCGGTTGGGCACCGTGCCACCCTTGCGGATAGCAGCCAGGATGGGGTCGTCGTCGCTCACGGGCACGGCCTTTCCGTCGCCGGTCTTCATCATCATCTGCTCGCCGCCGCCGGGAATCTGGATGGCGAAATACTTACTCGGGTCGATGCCCGCCGCCTTCAGTGCGTCGCCCCGCTTCGATACGGGCAGGTAGATGTCGCCCAGCCCTGAGTCCTTGCCGATGGCCATGCCGCCCTTCACTGCATGCTCATGCTCGCCGATGGCGAACTCCGTGCCGCACACCGGGCACATCACGCGGGTTTCGCCACCGTCCGTCACGGGGATAGTGCGCTTGCTCTGGTTCTTCACTGTGTTCTTGCTCTCGTTGGTCTTCTTTGTTGCCATAATCTTTTTGTTGTTTTAAAGGGTTAATAAAAAAATGTTTCTTGTTTGTTGCTGTCGCCTTCAGCCTGGCACATAGCGTTATAAGTCTGATATATTCTGCTTTACGAAAAAGCGGTGCTTACTGCGATAGCGTCAGGCTGTGCGGCCTGCCAGAGTTTTCGCCCGCCTTACGGCTTGGCATAGGTCTGTATCGTTTCGATGTCGCAGCTCGTGACGGTCGTCTGAACCAGAGCAGGAGACGGACCGCCGGGCGGTCTCCTGCTAAGGGCAAGAAGACTTATACACGAGCTCACTAAACATAGCCGTCCTACGAGCGGTGTCGGGCAGTATGCGCTGCCCTGCATTGCCTTGCGGCGTGGCACAGGTCTGTATCGTGTCGATGACAAAGCCGGTCATTGCCGGATGTCGGACCTCGAACGAAGGCTGGTCATGGAACAGCCTTCATTCGAGGTCCACATCCGTTTGCAAACCTGCTTCTAAACACGTGCCGCCCTACAATGCCCATACTACTGTGCGGTAGCGAAAGAAATGTCTGCTCCTTGCGACGCTGCACATCGCTATAACTCGTCGATGTAATGCGGCGTGTGCCAGAACAGGCCGCCAGGATCCATCCACGGTAATAACCTGGACGGATCCAGGCGGCCAGCTCTGGTTAGGCACGCCGCACACTCAATCGTGTCGCCATAAGCAGACTAAACTCTGTGCGGAGTTGTTATCCATCCTTGCGCCGAAAACCCTCACGCCGCTACCCAGCTTCTCAGCACCACGAGGTCAGGGTCGGTCTCGCTCTGCCAGAACCACCCGCTGCCCTCCGGCATACGGAAGTCCTGCAGCGCCCGCTCCAGCTCCCGCTCTGCCTGTTCACGGGGCACGCCATAGAGCATGTCCTCGTCGCTCAGCTCGCTCTCTGGCAGCGCATAGAACCGGCTCGTCCTGTGCATCGTCTTCTCGCTCGGTATCGAGTGCTTATAGCGGGCATAGGCTTCCTCCATCTGTTCGATGCTCGTAGCCTCGCCGTCAGTGTGTTCGGCGGTTTTGCCACCGAAAGTCAGCCCTCTCACCAGCGTATCATACGCCGCCTTGCTCGTCCTAATGGCGTTCTGCATACACCCCAGCGAGATATACCCGCCAATATCATCCCCCGTCTTCCGGCGGTTAGCCGATACATTCCTGCCCCTGCCACGGACGATACACCCTTGCTTGCCCTGCTTGTCATAGCCCAGCCCGCCGAGCTTCGTCTTGCCTGTATGTACCGCCCGCAGGCAGTCCATCACAAAGGCATTTAGCGTATCTACGTCCTGCTTCACGTTGATAACCGACAGCACACCCGTAGCCCACGAGTGCCCCTGTCCGTCGCCACGATATAGGTAGCGGTTCACGGCGTTCAGCGCCTGCGTCGCCGTCCAGTGCCTTGCGGCATTGCCGCGAGGGTGCTTCGTCGTGAGGCTCTCGATTTCTTTCTGGAACCGCTTGATCCGCGTCGATGAAAGGCTGATGCTCTCGCCCTTGATAGAGAAGCCCAGGAACTTAAACCAGTGCTCCGCATCCAGCCACTCCACTTTCTTCGGATTAAGCCGCATATCCATAGCCGCCAGTTCCTCCGTCAGTATCTCCATCGCCCGCTCCGCATCCCTGCCGATAAACAGCATATCGTCGGAGTAGCGGACGTAATACCCGTCCAGCCCTGCCAGCCGCTCGTCGATATGATACAGCAGCACATCCGCCAGCCACGATGCCACCGAGCACCCCTGCTTCAGCGACTGGTATTGGTATTCCACCTTACCCTCCGGCGTGATATACGCATCGGCATGATAGTATTTCCGCAGCACCGTGATAAGGGCTGACTTCCCGCACCGCTGCTCCACCATATCGAACGCACCGTCTATATATTGGATAGGCACCGAATCGAAATACTTGCTCAGGTCTGATTTCCACCCCAGCCGTTCAGTGTGTTGCGGCATCTCCGCAACAATCGCCCTGCTCGCCTCATGCACCACCTTTCCGCAGCCCACGCCCTTCAGATAGCTCTTGCATGCGGGATGCACCCGGTCGGGCATCAGCTCGAACAGCAGGTCGTTGGCTATCGACAACAGTACCCTGTCTGCAGGCTCGTTCACATATACTGTACGGAACTCACCCGGCGTGTCCTTCGGTATCTGCGCCGTGTGTGGCGGTGCAATCTCATACTCCCCGTTGGCGATAGCGATATACATCCGCTCCCTCACCTCGGGCTTGCATAGCTGATACAGCCAGTTCTTAGGTATGTCCTTCCCCACCCCCTTTGCGATGGCATACTCCCACCGCTCCGGCTCGAAGAACATCTTCAACAGTTTATCTTCCATACTCGTAATCATTTAGAACATCCGTATTATTCCGTAAATCCCGTAGGATAGCAGGAGGGTGCCGATAACCACCAGCACCCATCCCCATAACCTTTTCTGTCTCTCGCTCATAATCTTCAATCTTCTACGCTGCCATAGGCATAGGCAGGCAGAGCGGGTGCATCTGCTTGTTCACCTCGTCGTACTTTCTAAGGATGTAGTTCGTGGCCTTCTGCACATGGTCGATGACCTGCGGGATAAAGTCCTTGTCGTCGCGGATAGCCTTGCGCCAGTTCTGCACAAGGGCGATATGCTGCTCGTCCAGCAGCCTGCCGATACCCAGCATCGAGCAGACGCACGCCGCCGTCAGCTCCGCGCAGAACTCCTCACGGGCATATCCCTCAGAGCCGAAGCCCCCGCCGCCCATGTCGCGCTTCAGCTCGCCCGCCGTAGAGTGCGCCATCTCGTGAATCGCGGTGCTATAGAACAGCTCGTCGCCGAGGAAGTGGCTGCGCTCCGGCAGACGGATGATGTCCTCCGAGGGCGAATAGTGAGACGAATGACCGCCGAAGAGAATCTTGCACCGCCACTCGCCCTGCATGATCATCCGCTCCAGCACCTCGTCACGGGTCCCAGCCTTATAGTCGTGCTCAGGCAGACGGGTCAGTTCCTCCCACTTCTCAGGGAACTTCGCCTTGAAGTCCGTCTGCGATAGGTTGAACTCCGGAAAGAACTTAGGTCGGAAGTGCGTGTTCACACGCTCCTTGTCCTCGTCGTCCAGCTCGTCATATTCCTTCTGCGTCAGTTTCTTGTGGTCCAGATAGTAGGTGGGCAGTTTTTTCACTACGGGGAAGCTGCTCTCGAACCTCGGCATCCCGTTGTCCTTCAGCACCACGTTGCCCTCTTCGTCCTCCACCATATTGAGCGATAGCCCCATGTCGGTAAGTTGCTCGAACGTCAGGAACAGAGGTGCCTCCCACCCCTTGATAGCGCATAGCAGGGTCAAGATGAAGTTGTTGATTCCCCTGTACGGCTTGCGCCACTTATAGTTCATCGGCGACCCGTGTCGGGGACTGACCCACGGTTTCGTCCACTGTGCGTCCTCCATCTGGTCGAGTGCGCTGGTAAATAACTCGGCATACTTCGCCTTCTGCTTGTCGTTCATCTGGAAGCCACGCTTCTTCTGCTGGCCTCCGTTGTTTCTCTTTGTTGCCATAACTTGAATTGTTTTTAATTGTTGATACTAAAAGTTCCCCACCCCTCAGAGGGGCGGGGTTAGGGGCGCGGTAGTTACGCCGCCATAGCATTGACGATAGCCATAGCCTCCTTGTCGCCGGCGATGACACGGCGCATCAGGTCGGCCACCTCCGCCTCGGTATAGGTCTTGCCCTGCGGCTTGGCTGTCTGCGCCTTGCCATCGTGCTCCTGGCGATAGGTCTCACGCTTCTGCTTGCGCTCCTCTCGCTTTGCCATACGCTCCTCGGTGGCGCGGTTCACTACCGCCTGGCAGTCGGCCACGGTCTTGCCCTCGTTGAGCATCTGACATACGGTCTTGGCCACCTCCGCATAGCGGGGGCCGAACGTCAGGAAGTTCACGCGCTCACCTTTCACCGTCTCGTAGGAAGCCGAACCGTGCAGGCTGGCAGCGGCCTCCTTCTGATAGGCGGCATCCGTCTCGGCGAATCCGCTAATCTTGGCGCACGCCTTGCCCTTCTTGTTCGTATAGGCGCTATACACCAGCTTGCCCGCCTTATGCTCCGGCTTAGGCTCCTCCGCCTTAGCCTCTGTCTGCGGCTGCTTCTTGCGGGGCTTGGCGGATTGCTCTGCCTTGGGCTTCTCCTGCTTTGGTTTCTCCATCTTCACCGTCTTGGCCTTCGGCTCCTCCGCCTTGGGTGCCTCCTGCTTGGTAGGCTCCTGCGTGCCGTCGCTCACCTTCCAGCCGCCCTGCAGTAGCTTCTCCACCTGGGCCACGCCCATAGTCATAGGCTTGCCCTCGCTGTCGCCCATCTGGAACGTCACCTTCACCTTGTCGCCCTCGATGCCGTTGATTGTGTACTTGGCGTTACCGCCGTTGCTGATACTCTTGCCGATAAGGTCGGCCACCTTCATTGTCTCGTTAGTCATAACTTTGTCCTCCGAATTTTGATTGTTAGTTGATGAATTGTTGTCCTCAGTTGTCTCAGCCGCCATGCGCTCACGCTCCTGCTGCCTGAACAGTCTGCGCATCGTCTCGCTGAACTGCGAGAAGGTCACGTTGTTGTTCGATCCGCCGTGATAGTCTTTCGGCCCGCTGGCGGTACGCATAAAGAACGCGGAACCGTCCGTCAGCTGCACATGACACCGGTCCAGCGCCTCGTAGCAGAAGTACACATAGAGACCGTCCTTCTCCACGAAACCGCTCTGATAGTAGTGTCCGCTGTTGTACGACACGAGTGTAGCACCCTCATTCTCTGCCAGCCGCTTCACCTCGCGGCGCATAGCCTGCTGAAAGCTCTTATACTCCTTCGATACCGAACTGCCCCAGTCCTCCAGACGGCGACCGTCCCATGTCTTGACAAAATCCTTTGCCATAGGTCACGCTGCCTTACGATAGTTGATAAACTGGTCCTCGATAGCCTCGGGGATATAATTCACGTTCACGTTGTAGGCCACGCTGATAGCACGGCGCACTTTGTTGATGTTGATTGTCTTTGCCATAATTGTTAATTGATTTTGTTTTACGCTGCATTTACGATTTCACTTAATTCTCTCTCCACGGCCAATTTGTGGATAATTCGTGGTAATTCGTGTTCACTCTCTCAGGCAATAAACCCGTGGAACGGGTGCAGGTCGATGATAAGGGCTTTCTGTCCGTACTCCTCGGCCATATCGGCGAAGGCGCACTCCATAGCGGCTTTCTCGGCGGCGCTCATGCTGGTGTTCATACTTGCAGCCACGGCTGCGGTCATAGTCACGATACGTGCGCTCTTCTTGGCGGCGCTGGCCATAGTCTTAAACTTCTTCATAACTTGTCCTCCTGATTATATCACGTTAAACACATCTCCCTCGTTCACACTCTCCACGCGGACGTTTGCGCCCTCGTTGTTCATACCTGCTGCGATAGACTCGCAGACCGTCTTCTCGCCAATAAACAGGGTGGCGATGCCCAGCATAATCTTTGCCATAATCTGTAGCTTTTAATTGATTTGAATGTTTGTTTGTCTTGATAGTTCCCCACCCCTCTCAGGGGCGGGGATAGATGCGGGGTCACGCTGCCTGGTCGTAGGAGCGTGCGCCGTCCTTCAGGCTCATGTGCTTGCTCTTCGCGGGCACGTCGAACACGCCCAGCACAGCGGCCACGGCGATAGCCGTAGCGAAATAGGTCACGATAACCAGACGGTCGCTGGCATCATACGCGATAGCGATACACATCATGGCCAAGCCCACCATGCACGCCACGAAAACTTTCAGGATAAATTTCATACGTTTGTCCTCCAGATTTTTTAGAAATTATTTACGATGATTTCCCGAATACGCTCCGGCGCCATGTCGGGATAGATAGAATGACCGAACTCACAGAGGATGTCGATGACTTCCTCGTGGGTGTAGGTCGCCTTCGCCCGAAGCTCCTGGAACTTCGGGCGCAATTCAAGTACGATAGCTGCCATAGTTTACACCTTATTATATATGTGTGGATAAATATGTTCGCATATAGTATGGGCGTGCCTGCAGCCAAACGCCTCCCGACGCTCCGCCCATAGCAAAACTCAAAACTCAGTTCACACGATAGAATGTCACCTCCTTGTTCCTCAGCGACTGCTCATAGCGTACATGCGTCTTGCGCACATCGCCCTGCCGATAGCTCGGCTTGAACCGCTTGGTGTTGATAACAGACAGACCCAGATTCTTGTGGTACACAAGTTGCAGACCCGATACGGATTCGAGCACAACTGTTTCCGGCCCATCCGTAGGGAAGAATACGGGTACATCCCACTTGGCCACCTTGGCCTTGTGGAAATAGAACATCTTACGCTCGTCAGGACAGCAGCATGTGTCCATGACCAACACGAATGTAAAGCCCTCGTCACCAAATCCGTGCGAGTAGGCTGCGTCGATAAGCGACTTCAAACTTTTACAGGTTTCTTTCATAATCTCGTCCTCCAAATTTTGTCTTGTAGAGTGGTGGGAGTCGAACCCACCGCGCACATAGTACGCCCATTATAGCCCTGTCCCATGTCCCATCATAGTGCTTGCATACACAGTCACGGCTGACACCTTGTGCCCCCGTTGAGATTCGTTTGCCTCCAGACTTCACAGCACGCAAGCGGATAGTCCACTTCTGCCATATAGCACTCCTCCTCCGTAGTCGGATTTTATGTATCTCGATATGCTTGGAAATTCCACGTCGTTCTACAATGGCCGTTAGTATCGTTGCCTCACGCCAAACGATCATGCCTATCATGGGCGACAACGCCTTGCCGTCTTTCAAGTGGGGACACAATACGCCCACTGGCCATCATAACTCGCCCATAGCCAGGGCTACCACTGCACGCCTCTTGCGTGCTCGTCGGGGTCTGCCTCTCCTGCCTGTTTCGCGCCTCTAACGCTACTCTCCATTCAGGTATCCACTCACCCTCACTGCCTACTCATTACCGCCAATAGGCTGGCATACTCGCTGTCTATAGCCGAGGTCTCTACTCCCACACCGCTTTCGTGTTCACCCACTACCCAGCGCATCTGGTCATCGTCCCTCTGCGGTCTCTCCCGCCGTCCGTTTCGCTCGGAACCCACGCCCATCCGGGGCGCCGTCCACCTCTGGCTTCGTCATAGTGCAGTTCAGTCCACACACCTCAGGCCGTAGCACATCGTTTCCCGACGGTTGCTTTCTGCGTGGTAGGTCCTTTTTGCCGCCTGTCTCACGACGGTCGCCATATTCCGAGTCCACTCACGCAGGGCCGTCCGATACGCTTGGCGCATTAGGCTGCTTCATCCTGCTTACACCCAGTCCACATCCGCCGAGGTTGATAGACCTCTCGTGCGGATCCCCCTCTGTGCATAGCACACCCATTGGGGGCAAAGGTTGCGAGTTGTTCAATCTGTCAAAGAGCGGGCAGCCGTTTAGGGCTGTGGTCCGTAGGACCAATGACCATTGTCATCCACCACCCGACCTTTAGGTCGGAGCAGCTCGGGCACTTGGCTCAACCGCTTTGCGGTTCCACCGATAGGTGGCGAGTGGCTTGGTTCCTCTTTCCCGTAGGGAACCCCGACGGCTGCTAACGAGGCGGACGCCATCGTTGTGTGTGCAGATAGTGGGCAAGTCGGATTCGGACCGCCCCTAACCCCTTGGGGTTAGCCGCACCGACTGCGGTAAGCCCTACGGCTATAAGCCGTAAGCCGTTAGGCTACCTTGGCAGCCTTGCTACCTGTGGTAGCAGTGCTCTCCTTGACCGCCTTGCCTGCTGCTTTAGCAGCAGCAGCGAGTTTCTTCTCGGCCTCGGCAGCGTCGTGTGCCTGCTCAGCCACCTCGGATGCTTTAGCATCCTTGGCAGCCTTGAGTGCTGCTAAAGCAGCAACCTGAGCGTTCAGCAACTCGGTACGAACTTTCAGTTCGTCGTCGGTGAACACCTTGGCCTCCGACCAACGGAAGTTGAGCTCTAAGGTCTCAAAGAGACCATAGGCCGACCAACCTTTGCGCTCTCTCAGAGTGTACTTGTACACTCTCTTGCCGTCTTTCTTAACGGCTTTGCCGTTCTTGCGGACGGCTGAGCGGCTGATGACACCGGCCTTTAGGCCGTCGGCTGTACCGACCATGAGGAAAGGGCTTATGCCCTTTAGCAGGGCGGGGGTAATCTGCTGCTGCTTGGTGATGCCGATAGTACCGTACAGAGTACGGTAGGTGTTCCACTGACGCTTGGTCTCTGCTATAGCAGAGGTCAGGCTCTTCTCCTCGGCTTTAGCCGACTTCTTGGCGTTAGCGACTTCGTCGCTGTCCTGCGGCATGGCGCCCATAGCACGACCAAGCAGGTCAGTCAAGCCCTGCTCAACCTTATGGTTGACGACGATTGCAGCATCCGTCTCGTCGCCTGTGCCCATGTTGCAGCGGAGGGTAGCGAGAGCATAGCTCTCGTTGTCGAAACGCTCCTTGAGGGTAGCGACTTTGTCGCTATGCTTCTGCTTGTCTTTCTTAGCCTTGCTAAGAAGCGACTTCACCTCGTCGTAGCGGTGCTGAACGTCTTCGACGTTAGCGGGTACGGGGGCGTCCTGCGGCTGTGGTGCAGGAGCGTTGCCGTTCTTGCGGTTCTCAACTTGCTGCTTTGCAGCGTTCGTGTTCTCGTTCTGTGCGCCATTGCGCTTGTTGTTACGTGTTGCCATAACTCGAATTGATTTTGAAGTTTGATTTTGAGTGGCGATGGACTTTCCAAAGCCTACCCCAAATATAATGCGTTTTTGAGCGTTTGTCAAGCCCCCCGAAACCAACTTAGTTTAACACTTCGTAAGAAGTGATTAAACAAAGTTAATGTCCGATTTCGCCGTTTCAGCCCTTTTGCGTCCACCGCGTATGGGCGCCCAATTTACGCCTGCCCAACTGCGCCCACCCCCACCGCGTGTTGGGCGTCCAGCCCACGCCCATTTTTGGGCGCCCATTAGTGGGCGACCACGCAGGGGCTTTGTGGCTGCCCATTGCGCGGTTAGGTGGCCGTCCAATGTCGGGCGTCCACCTCGGCCCACGATCTGCGCCCACCTGGCTCCACGTTCCCCGTCCACCTCCGTCCATCTGGCCTCCCACGTTAGGCCGCCATCCCCGTCCACCATTCGCGGTTAGGGGCTGCCACAACTCCCGCCCCCGTCCACCTCCATCGCGCGGTTAGGTGGCCGCCCAACTTTCGGCAGCCCATTGGAACCCCACCCACGTTTCGGGCCCCCACCCTCATGCGGATGGGCGTCCAATTCCGACCACGTTTCGGCTCCCCATTGGGCGTCCACCCGTCGCCCAGCCCCCTTGCGTCGCGGTCTTGATTACCATCCTTCGTGACGCAAGCGGGCACAAAAACAGAATGTATCGGGGGACGACCTGCGCCACGCCCGCCCACATTTCGCCCCTGCGTAATGTGGACCCACGTATATGGAGCCAAACAAAAAACCCCTCCCCCAAAGGGGGAGAGGCTCGGACTGGTGGTGGTCGTTAAGCCTTTAGGCTTACTTGCTGGCCTTGCCTGCCTTTGCGCCCTTGGCCTTACTGCCCTTAGGGGCAGTAGCCTTTGTGGTCTTGGGCTTGCTTTCGCCCTTGGCCTTACCACCCTTAGGGGTGGTAGCCTTGGTGTCGGCAGCGGCCTTCAGTCCTGTAAGGACTGCCTCGGCGAAGACCTTCTCGCGCTTGGGCTCGACCTTGGCCAGGCTTGCAGCGATAGCCTTGCTATCGCCCTTCACGAGGTTGCAGTCGGTCAAGATTGCAATAGCAATCTTCTCGCGGTTAGCCTTGACGTCGAGGTCGTCGTTAAAACCCTTTAGGGTTTTGCCGGCCTTGTTGGTAGCGAAGCCCCAAATCAGAGATTTGGCATAGTTCCGAGTGTGGTTGCCGTTGGCAATAGGACCGAAGGCAAAGCCTTCGCGAGGCTTTTCGCAGGTCTGTCCAAGCGAGTAGGCCACCACGAGGCGGATGGCGTGGTCGTAGACCACGTCGTACTCGGTTCGGGTCACCACAACCCTTTGGGTTGTCTTAGCGTTGTTCACTGCGTTCTTGCTCTCGGTGTTAACACCCTTGGTGTTACGTGCTGAATTTTGAGTTTTCATAAAATTTTAATTTTATGCCCTGACAAGCGGGCCGCTTTTGGCTGATTGCCGATGCAAAGTTACGGCAAAACGGCGGGCGCTACGTGCGCAAAAGACTGCGCGCGCCCACCGGGCTAAGCCCCCTGAGCGCGCAGGGTTGTGGAGTCTTGGCGCGCGCGTCCACGCCAGTTTCGGCTCTCAGCCCCATTTCGACGGCCAACCCTTAAGGGTTGCGACCAAATCCGACCCACTCTGGCGACCCCTTAATGCACAACCCTTAAGGGTTGCCGACCTCGCTGCCCAGTCCGTCCCACTATGGCGACCCCCTAAGGCTCAACCCTTAAGGGTTGTCCATCTCGGTTGCCGACCCTGCCAACGGCATCGGCTCAAACTCCTAAGAGTTTGGCGGTCTCGGTGTCCGACCTCTCGGCATCGCTACCCCTCCACGCATATTTACAAGACCTGCGTTCTTGCTCTCCGCGCGCGAGGCTCCCCAGCGAGGCGAGGGATGTTCTCTGCGAAAAGAAAAAAAAAGAAAAAAAACTGCGCAGTTTGTTGCAGTAAAATTCCAAAAGAATAAAAGGCAAGTAAAGATTCTGCAGTGTTTCTTTACTTACCTTTTAGTTATTTATATGCAACTTAACTATTATTTAATTGTTAAATCAATGCGTCTTTTAACATTTTAAGTGTTAAACTGTTAATCCTATATTAAATAGTATAAAGGTACGCGCGTACATTATATATATAGGGCGGTCAGCACTTCGCCAGGCTGATGCGGTCGAGCCGGGCGGCGACCTCCGCCAGCCGCAGGTTGAGATCGTCGCAGTCCGTCTTGCTGACATTGCCATAGGTGATGCTCTTCTTGATAAGCATCACGTTCTGGTATGTGCTGTCGCTCCAGCCAAGGGTGGCCGCCACGAAGGGCTGCACCTTGATATACGGCTTCAGCCTCTGCTTGATCTGGTCGACGCAGGCCTTGCAGTAGCAGCCGCCACCCTGCTTGTGCTCCTCATGGGCGGCATCGTAGGCAATATAGATATCGGCTATCTCTCGGGCCAACTGGTGCAGGCCGTCCTCCAGCATCTGCACGCTGTGGTCGCTCAGCGTCGTGGGCTGCCCCGTCTTTCCGTCGGGCGTACCGCACAGCGCCTTGCTCAGCCGCTGCGGATTCAGGTAGGAGAGCCGGGCCAGGGCTGCCACCTTGATACCGTCGTTGTCGAGGTAGTCCTTCAACTGTCGTACTGTGATTTCTATCCTTCGTGGTTCCATATCGTTTGTTGAATTTTGCCACAAAGATATAATATATTTTTGAGCCGTACAAACTTTTCAGCAACAATCTTCCTGCGCCCGTTTCACTTTTAACATTTCCACTCTTGCGCGTACATTATAATTAAATATAAGCAACTAAGAAGAAACCAAATGTTAAACGCAAAAAACGGAGGCTCCCCGTGATAAGCCTCCTGTTTTGGATTGTTGTCTCTTCAGGATGTAGTCCGCCACCCGCTACGTCAGCCGCGATGATGTCCTGAAGTACCTATTACTCGTTATCTCCGTTGTCGCCACCGCCACCTGATGGGGTGTCGTCGCCGCCGTCGGTCGGGGTGGTGTCGGTAGAGTCGGCATCGTCGGTGGGCTCGCCATCGCGCTTCCAGGAGACGCTGCTGGCGAACTGCTGCTGAACGGCCTGGCTGATGGTGGCTCCGATAGTGCTCTTGGCGGTGGCCACGTTGAGCATGTCGGCGGTGGCTGCCTTCACGACGTTGCCGTCGTCGTCGAGCACGTCCTTAACGGAGCACGAGATCTGTGGATAGACGGTCAGCACGTCGGCCATCTTCACTCGGTGGCCGCGCTGCACGTTGCGCACCACCACCTGCATGTATCGACGAATGATGCTCGCCACAATCTCTGGCGAGACGCCCATGCCCTCTGACACCTCGTCCTTGATGTCGTCGGAGGTCAGGGTGCTGTAGGATTTCGGACTGCAGAAGAACGAGTGGGTGCCCACTGTGGTGTTCTCCTTGATGACATATTTAATTGTAGCCATACTTGGAAATCTTTTTTAATTGGTTGAACATTGATGATGATGAAAACTCTGTTTCTCACTGCGGGCGGTGGTGACCCGGGCCAGTCACGGGTAGTGACCCGGAGCATTCACCACGGTGACCGCCGGCAATCACTGTGGTGATTGCGCAGGGCTGGCGCGGGGATTGATATTTTTCATTGGAAATTATTTGTTAAATTTTGCTAAGATGTTGTTACTTTTTTGCCCGTTTTGCCCTAAAACCGTTTAATCCGTGTCATCGGCGGTCGGTCGCTCGTACTTAATCTGGCCGAGCTTGGGGACGGGCTTGGTCAGTTTCTTGTACTTCGACTGACTACTGTAGCGGTTGCGCGGGTCATCAGGATGCCGGAAGAAGGCCTTGCGCGTAGGGTCGAATCGCCGCTGCTCCAGCTCGCGGCGCATGTTGCGCGTTGGTGTAAACTTCAGCGTCCGTTTGGCTGGCAGCGGCACCATGCGGTCGATGCCCTTCTCCGGGCGGTAGTAATGGTAAGAGCGGGCGGGGACTTCCTTCACGCTCATCGTGCCGAAGCTCTCGACCACCACGATGCCGGAGCCCTCGGTCAACTCCTGGCGCCACTCGTCGAACGACGCCTTCAGCACCTCCTCCACCGTCGGCAGCGCAATGCCGCTGCGCTTCGATATCTTCCGCGCCATGCGGGTTAAACTGTTTTGTGACATAACTATTCTGAAATTTTAATTGTTGAACTATCGTTCGACTTTTCTCACGCTCGGAGGACCTGATGCAAGCATCGTCCCCGCTCGCTTAATCGAAAAGTTAATCTTCGTTATAACTGTGTTACTTTTTTGATGATTCTGTCCTCACTGGGTCGCTTCGCTCGAAATTTACTGAAAATTTGGCTGAAAATTTCTTTTTTCTCTCGACTACGAATTACACGAATTGAATAATTTTCAGTATAATTTTCGGATAATTTTGAGGAGCCTTGGCGACGACCACCCCTATCAGACTATCAAGTCGAAGTCATCGGCGCGGAGGATGCAGACATCACGGAGTCGGCGGGTCTGGCCACTGCTGGTGAACTGGACTAAGCGCGACGGATAAGCCCCGGGGCAGTTCGGCGGGACATCCACCGATAAAGTCACACACTCCTCCCCCAGGATCATGTCGCCATTCGACGCCGCCACATACCACACCCGCCAGGGAATCCTCTCCTGAACCTCCCTCACCACGAAGCCGCCACGACCGTCGGGCACACGGGCCTTCACCATCCGCGTCCGCTCCGCCACGCGACGGAGTTCACTTAATGCTAATACCTTTGTCATAACTACGAATTATACGAATTATACGAATTTTTTCAGCAGGCCGAGCCACCATGTGCGCTTCTTCACGATCCACCATCCGGCACAGACGGCGAGGGCTACGAGTACCAGACGGCCAAGCCATATCTGCAGCTGCTGCCACCAGGAGAGCGGCTTCGACACCTCCTTGATTTCCGTCTGCTTCTGCTGCTGCAGCAGGGAGTCGGAGTGCGCTATCTGCTGTCGCATGATGTTCATGGTCGAGTCCATCACCTCCAGGCGGTGCATCATCACCTCGCGCTCGTGGCGGTCGGTCTCGCTGGTCGTCTCGCGTACATTGTTGATGATGATCTTCTCGCGGATGGTGTCGCCGGAAGCACTGAGCGTGACGCTGTGACTGGTGTCGCTCTTCTCGCGGATGCTCTGGAACTGCTTCAGGATGGTCTCACGCCATGCCGAGTCCTGCTGCACGACGGTGCGCGTCGCCATCAGCGAGTCCATGCGCTGCAGCATGTCGGTGATACGGTGGTCGGTCACGTCGCTGGAGATTATCTTCTGAGGTGTGCAACTGGTCATCAGACTGAGGACCACCAGGGCGGCCAGCATCAGGATGAACGCGACGAACGATCGCCAGAGGTACTTCACTGTCAGCTTCTGGTATTCCTCGAACTCCTCCTTGGTCATGTGCTCCGGCATGGGGTTGTAGTACATCCCCATGGGGTCGCTTGGGTCGAAATAGTTGTGAATCATACGCATGTACATAAATGATTATAGGCGCAATATACGCATTCGCGGCGGCGGGCGCAAGGGCAGCGGTGCGGATTGTATTTGTTTAGTGGCGGGCGACGGGCATAAAGAACCCCGCCATCCAGTCGAAAGCTACAACGAAAGGACAGCGGGGCGGCCGGCGGGTCAACGCGAACAACGGGAACGTCGGTCGTATGGGGTTCGGGACAGACGGCAGGCTGTGGTGGGTGTCAGGCGGGATACCTGCCGTTTTAGGGTGAAGGGGAACTGCCCCGAATGGGGCCCCACGCTCAGGCACTGAAGTATTTCTTGGCCGCAGTTGCCGGCGTGGGGTATCTAATCTTTATGGCATTCAAAGATCACTCTCTAATCTGGGTGACAAGGCTGCGGTTAAGCGAGAGCCATGATGCTTGTATCAATGGCCGAGCGTGAGCAGACTCGCAGCGGTTTATCTCATAAAACCGCTGCAAAGGTACGAAGATTTCCTGAGACTGCCAAGCGTGCGCTCGCTTTCATTGAGGCGGGCGGCCTGTGTAGTTGGCGGCGGATTGCACGGAAACACCGATGTACAGGGCGTTTCGCGAGGGCGAAAAATTTTCGCTTTGTAGTTGGCAGTTTAGAGAATGATGGCGCAAAATGCGCTGCTCGGGATTTTGTAACGCACTGATTTTCAATTTATTACACCGCCTCGAAGCGCCGATTTCGCGCTAAATTTGCGCTTATTTTTCATACTTCATATATTTTTATAGTAAAATTTTAATTGAAAAACGATAACGTAATACTATACTATATACGTAACTTATTGATAATCAACTTCTTTTCTTATTTTTATATCCTATTTTTCTCTTAGTGGGGTACGGGGAGTTTGCCGTGTGAATGCAGTTAAAAGTGTGATTTTTTATAAGAGAAAAGTTTCGGTGAAAATAGCGCATTTTATGAAAACAGAGCGCAATCGATTTTCAACACCTTGATTTTCAATCGGTTACAATTTGAAAATCCTTTCATGGCTTTTACACAGGTATGAAAATCCAATGAAAACGATGAAAACGATGAAAACGAGGCTTCGGCAGTCAGGGCGGTTTTTAACACGAATTATCACGGATGATGGCGGTTTTCTGCAGGAAAATGTGTACCTTTGACCTACGGTCGAAGATACTCACGCTCGAAAAAACTCAAATAAATATTTGGTTTTTTGCTCGCTTATTCGTATCTTTGCAGCCAATATGGAAAGGAACTTCGAGCCACCACCCGTAACGTGGCTGAGGGTGACGGACTTTATGCACGGGTGGATTCAGAGAGAGCTTGGAGGCGGGGCAACAATCAGGGAGAAGAAGGTGGTAACGGTGCAGCACCTGGACGGTGCCAGGGACGTGCTGCGCATGGAGACGACGGACAACACGGCGCTGGCGGCTACGGACGTGGGCACGGTGATGTCGGCCGCACTGCGCAACGCCATCGACGCCGGCATGCGCTACGACGCTGCGGCCGTGGAGCGTGAGTATGGGCTGACCAAGGACGTGCTCGAACTGTACGTGCCGATAGAGTGCCCGAAGAACGCAGTGACCGAGGACGGCGTGCTCAGGCCCTGGAGCCAGGACACGTGCTTCACTCACAAGCAGGCCGTGGCCATGCAGCGGCTGCTGAGAGAGGTGTTCTGGCAGGCCGTGAGCGACTACGCCCAGGAGTACGCCCGCGAGCACCGTGGCGAGAAGTACGCACAACAGGACATGATTGAGGCCTTCTGCCAGGCGAACGGTACCGACGATATCCATGTGCCGGCGATCAGGAGGGAGTGGCAGAGGAGGCAAAAACGTCTGAAATGACGTTTTTGGGTGCCACCTTGAACTTTGAACTTTGCGCTCGACCTCTGGTCGCTTGCTACCAACGGGACGCAAGAACCTTGAACCCAACGCCCTACCCTATTTCCGGAGGCTATCTCCTTTGAAGATGGCGACGGAGGTGATGACCTTCAGGCGGTCGAGCACTTCGAGGCCGTAGCGGTTCTGGATGGAGTCAGGATAGCGCGGGTCGGCGACGGGCGTGGTTGAGAGGTTGGTGGTGATGATGAGCAGGTTGCCGGTGTGCTCGGCATTATTGCAGAGCTCGAAGAACGAGTTGTCGATGTTACCGAAATACTTGCGCGGTTCCTTGCCCAGGTCGTCGATAATCAGGATGCGCTCTTTCTTCAGTTCGTCGAGACGGGCGTGGAGTTCGGCGGCATTGACTGATGGTATCGGCCGTCCGCCGTTGCCAAGGATGACGGGCAGAATCTTGGTGCAGACGAGCGTCTTACCCAGTCCGGGCGTGCCGACGCAGAGCAGTCCCCTACCCCGGTTGTCGGTAAGCCATTCCGCCACACGGTCGTAGCCCTGCAGCCACTGGTGGCCGTCGGGCAGGAAATACTTCAGACCGTCGTCCATGCGCTTGTGAGCATCGGCAATCCGGATGTGGTACGGGTCCTTACGGCTGTCATAGCCGTGCTGCTGCAGATAGGCGGCCACGTCGGCAAACGACGGCTCGGCTGCAATAATGCGGTATTGCAATACGACGCTGGTCTTGAACACCTCCTGCGTGGCCCATCGGATGTCCTTCGCCCCGTTCATCTCCAGATACTCATAGACATATTTCGACGGCACCTGGACCAGCAGCGTCCGCGTGTCGGGGTCGTAACTCTCGAACTGCACGTCGCCGTACCACACGTCGAACCAATGCCGGAACCGCTCGCCGTACTTCTCGCGGATCATCGCGAGACAGTCATCCCAAAGTTTGCTGTAATCTTCCATCATTTCCATTCCTCCATAGTTATTTTGTCATCCACTGAACCGCTGGGCACGTCATCTACAATCTCTTCGGCCTGGGCGAACTGCTTGTTCTCCTCGGTGCGGATATACTCGTCGATGGCGGTGTAGGCCCATGCGGGTATCTTCTTCACGTCGGCATGGCGACCGGCCATGAACTCGTCGTGCCACTGCTGCAGCTGCTCGACGAAGCCGGGCATGATGACGGGCGTGACGCGGCGCAGGAGGGCTCGCGCCTGGTTGATGTGCAGGCCGAAGAAATCGACCATGAGTTTCTGGCATATCTCGCGGTTGGGGGCGTAGTCGTTCTCCTCCTTGATAGTGCGTCCGGCCTCGGTGGGCAGGATGGTGAAGGCCACGGCATCGGGGCGCTTGTAGGGCGGCAGGGGCGTGCCGTGGAGCAGTCCCTGGTAGGTGAAGGTGAAGTCGGCTCCCCCACCCTCGGCCAGCTTGTCGAGTTCCTTCTGTGCCTGGTTGAGCACCTTGTCGCAGAACTGGCTCCACGAGCCGTAGCGGTTCTCGCGGTCGGGGTCGTCGCTGTCCTTCACGAAGCCCAGTCGGGTGCGCAGGTCGCGCATCGGTATGACGAACCGCTCGCCATGGTGGCGCCACTCCTCGGAGAGGTAGATGTAGAGGGGGTAGGAGAACGACGAGCGCAGCTTGCCTGCCGTGTAGCCCACGAAGCGGGTGTAGTTCGAGAAGAGGTTGATGTCGAGGATGTTCTCGGCTATCGTGCGGGGGATGATGACCGAGAAGTCCGTGCCCACGAATCGGCCGTTCTCACGCTTGCCCTCAATCTTCATCAGGTTCTCGGTGACGTAGTAGCCCGGCTTGTCGGGGTCGGGGATGAAGCACTGTACGTGGGTGAGCGAGTAAAGCGCGGTGCGGGCTTCCTCGTAGTGCGGATCGTCGGCGATGTCGGACATGCGCAACTTGAAGAGCACGTCGCCCTTGCTGAGCACCTTCGTGTTCTCCTTGATGACCTCGAACTCGTCGGTGATGAAGTTCAGGTAGAGCTGGCCGGTCTTGTCGGTCTGCGGCATCTTGGCGATGCGCCAGAGTCCCTGCAGGCGCTGGAGCACGGCGATGAGCACACGGTAGCCGGTGACCTTGTTCATCATCGGCAGGTGGGCCAGCGCCCGTGGCTGGGTAATCAGATCCTGAAGGCTCAGGGTGACGGCCTTCTTTTTCTTGGACTTACGAGGCTGCGGGGTCGTCGGCGACTTCGTGTCCTCTGACGGCTTCGTCGGCTTAGACTGAGCGTCAACAGCGGTTTTCTTCTTGACCATATTGTGTAGCTTTTAAATTGTTGCGGGAGTGACCTTTCAGGGCACAAAGATAGAAATTATATTTTAAACTTCCAAACTTTTTCGGGAAAATTTTTATTTTTGGATGCAAATTTGTTTGTTTTGATTATCAGCAAGTTACAAAATCGCACCTTTTGTTTCGGAAAGTTCCGCCTACTGTTCCGGAAAACTACGCCTTTGTTTTCGGGCAGACGCTGCTACTAATCTGGTAAGACAGTCCTGTGTTTCCGGTAAACGTCGGCTGCATTTTCGGAAACCTATAATGACCTACCAATTCGGTAAACCTCCACCTACCAACTCGGAAAACTATGGGTGCGATCGCCTACCAATTCGGCAAACTCCATCCTACGTTTTCGGGTAATCTGAACCTACCAACAGGCTAAACCAGTACCTACCATCACGGTAAACCACCACCTACCAACTCGGAAAACTTTTGTCCGTAACTCGCTGATAATCAGCAATGATTTGCGGTTGTATATATATTTCTATTCGATATTCTATAGAAGGAACATATTATAAAGACGATTCGGGACGTTTCTTTTTTTGATTTTAAGAAGGAAAAAGAAAGGAAAAGAATAAGGAAAAGGTCTGAACTAAGTAGCGCTTTGACTCTGGAAGGATTGCTGCATTTAGCCTACGGCAAATTGTCAGTAAATAAAAACCGTCTGATTTACAAGTAATTACGTTTTGTCTGGATTTACTGCGCAAATAAGATTCGATTCGAGGTTTTCCGAATTGGTAGGTTGTTTACCCTCTCCCCCTACCCCCTCTCCCTGCCTGGCCAGGAGAAAAGTTTTCCGAAATGGTAGGTCATTCGTGGGCGTGTCTTTGCCAATCACTGGCACGAAAAAACCTGCGCACGTTCGCACGCAGGTTTTCCGAAATAGTAGGTGAACGGGTTACTCAAAGAATTTCAGGCTGGGGTTGAAAATGTTGTTATTCATAATGTGTAGCTTTTAATTGTGAATATAGATTAGATGTTCGCGATAATGATATTCCCCTTCATTTCGGGATGACCTTTGAGAAGGATTTCAACGTAGGAGTCGCAGGCTTCTGGGGTGCCGTGATAGATGGATGTTCCGGCTTGTCCGTCCTCGATGGGATACACGGCCATATAACCGAGCCTGCGTTGTTCCTCGATTATCAACTCCTTTACCCGTGTCATCATATCATCGTACACCTGCCACTCCTCGGCATCCTTCACGCATTCCTTCTTGCACTCCAGCAGCGTCGCACTCAGTGCTTCCAGGCGTTCGAGTTTCGTTGTCATTGCCATAGCGTTACTTCTTTTCGTAGGTTGTCGTAAGCAGCGCGGCCATGTCGCGGAAGCGCTGATAGTCGCTGTCGGAAATCTGACCGGCGGCATGGAGGCCGTCGAGGATGAAGAGGTAGAGGGCGCGGTGCTTGGGGGTGTCGGTCTGGGTGCAGTACATCTGCAGGGCGTTGAACACCTCCTTGGGCATGATGGTCGTGGCCTTCTTGGTGAGTATGGTCTTAGCATCCTTTGAGAGTAGTTTCTCAATATCGACTCCCCTACCCTCTTGTCCTGGTGTTATCTCTGTGACGAGATAGATTTTCTTATTATCCATACTGTTATTGTTTTACTGCGTTATTATTTTATTGTATTATTGAATTACTGCAATATTGCACTACTGCGATACTGCGTTATTGAGAGGATGATGAACTGGTGTCTGATGACTTGCGGCCTTTCCAGCCGTATTCTGGTGGCAACTCTTTGAGGGCTTGTGTGCGCTGCTCGGCGGTGATGACACCCTGCTGCTCCAGACCTATCAGAAGCGTTTCGAGGAAGAAGCGCTTAGCGGTGAGGTCGCGATCCTCGGCGGCACGGGTGGCGAGGCGGTGAATTGACTTGGGCAGGAAGCACAGGGCACCGACGGCCTTCTCTGCCGCCATGCCGGTAGGCTCTGGTTCACTACTTGAAGAGCTGCTGCTCTCCCCTACTCTACTCTCTAATGCTCGACGGCGCTGCAGTATCTCATCGGGCGTTTCGTTCAGGATCTGCTGCGACTTGCCGTCTGGTTTCTTTTTTCCTATTGCACTCATGTGTTATTGCTTTATTGCGGTTATACATTATTATATTATTACTATATTGCGCTATTGCCTTATTGCAATATTGTGTTATTGTCTTATTTCGCCTATGCAATCTATTAGTTTTCTCCTAACAGGCGCATGATCCACCTTTTCTGGGAACACCAGCGAAACCATGTCGTCGATGTCTTCTCCGTGATTAACGATTGAATCTACCAGTGCATCCCAGTATGAGTCAAATTTTTCTGAAGGTATTACCATAGAACCGCCTTTCAAGAAAAAGAAATTCGCTCTTTCCTCCCTTATGCGGCTTTTGTATTTGGCCCTTTTGCCCTCTAAACTCCAATGTTGTTCCATAATTATTGTCTTACAGCTTTATTGCATTGTTGTTATATTACCTTATTGCATTATTGCTATGATGTCGTACTGCACTATTGCAATAGTGTATAATTGCAATGACGCGATACGGCACGATTGCAATATGGCTATATCAGTCCCTTGGTGCGCTTGACGATGATGTCGGCCAGGGCAGAGTAGGTCTTGCGGGCGGCGACGGCGGGAGGGTATTGGAAGACGCTCTTCAGGTCGCGCTGGGAGTTGCGAACGGCATTTGACTCACCAATGATGACGGGCAGGATGTCCTTCTTATATTGTGCTCGCAGGGCTTCTTCTGCAAGATCCTCTTTCGTTGGTTTGTCGTCCGTTCCTTTCGGTCCACGGCGGCTGATGAGGAAACCGAGGTTCACCAGTTCGTCGTTCTCGGTCTCGCGAATTTCCTGCATGTAGGCGAGGTAGTTCTGTAGTCCGTTGAGGGCGAAGCCTTCGAGGTTGACGGGGATGAGCACGGCGTTGACGGCAATGAGGATGTTGTCAACGAGCACCTGCGGGCCTACGGGCGAGTCAATCAGGATGTAGTCGAAGTCGGAGGCCCAGTCGGTCAGTCCTTCGCCTGTGCGGTCGTCGGGAGCCTTCTGCAGGGCGCGTGTCAGCTTCATGGCTGGGTTGCGCATGGTGGGTAGTTGCTGGTCCACCTTGTTCATAATGGAGGTGGAGGGGCAGTAGTAGAGCCCTGACTTCGATCGATAGACGGGGATGGGTGCATCCTCGCAGAGCACGTTGTAGATGGTGGGGTAGTGCTGCAGCTCCAGATCTGGGTTCCAGTCGGTGCAGGAGGAGAGGTTGGCCTGACGATCCATGTCGATGACCATCACACGATAGCCTTGCAGGTGCAGGGCCATGGCGAGGTTGAGGGTGGTCGTGGTCTTGCCGACGCCGCCCTTGTAGTTGCCGATGCCGATGACGGCACGCAACTGAGTACGTTTACTCTGTTTCATACTTGTGTAGCTTTTATAAATAATGTATGTAGAACTTTCGTTCCGTTGAACTTTGTTCGTTGTAGCTGCTGCAAATATACGAATAATTATTTGAATTATTGCTATATTGCCGTAATGTTTTAACACAATATAACAATAGCGCATTATTGCAATATTGCAGTAATAGAGTAATTCGGTATTGCAATAAGGTGGGGTAGGAAGGTTGATTATGCGCTTTGCTCGCACTGCCCTTGATTCCGAAAACAATGCTGCGTATATTGCACTCAAAAAGACAAATAACGAATAAACTGCGATATGAGTAGAGACTGGAAGGGTGGAACGGCATCGACGTTCAAGACCATCGGGGCATCGAACCACTGCGAGCACGACAGGGCGGACAAGGACTACTACGCCACGGAGCCGAGGGCGACGGAGCTGCTGTGCAAGATAGAGCGGTTCGAGGGGCCGATACTGGAGCCGAGCTGCGGGGAGGGGCACATGAGCCGGGCGCTGATGGCGGCGGGCTACGAGGTGGTGAGCCGCGACCTGGCAGACCGTGGGTTCGGCGAGGTGGCGGACTTCCTGAGTCCGGAGAACACGGAGTGGGGTGGGGACATCGTGACCAATCCTCCGTATGCGTTTGCGCAGGAGTTCGTGGAGAAGGCATTAGAGATCATCCCCGAGGGCAGGAAGGTGGCCATGTTCCTGAAACTCACGTTTCTTGAAGGAAAGCGCCGGGCGGCGCTGTTTGAAAATACCCCCCCGAAGGGTGTGGGTCAGCCATGCAAGGCTGAAGTGCGCCATGAACGGCGACTTCGAGAACACCGGCGGCAGCGCCACGGCGTATGCGTGGTTCGTGTGGGAGAAGGGATATAAGGGGGCACCGGAGATACGGTGGTTTAACTGAGAGACATTTAACTTTTAATTTATAACGACAATGGCAACATCAGTATCAGTAACACTTATTATCTGCATTACTATCATCATAGTAACTGCAATTATTGCATTCTCGTCAACCGACAAAGAAGCAAAGCAAAAGGTAAGAGACATCGGCAGAATGGTTTCTGAATGGGATGACTTATATCTAAGTTATGACAATGAGAAAGAGAAATACACCTGCTCCGCTTCTGACGACGATATCAAGTATCTATGTCGGGCTATCAGAAGCATCTGCTAATATCAATTAAAATTTAGCGAATATGACAGACAAACAGAAACAGGCAGTTGAACTGCTGAACCGGCTGCACGGTCAGGGACCAAAGGCTGGCGAATTGCTCACGGACGAGGAGTATTATTTTCTTCTCGACTTCATCATCGGCGAACAGCCACAGCAGCAGATAACGTATGTGCCCTACACGCCGGACATCACGCCGCACTGGCCGTGTCAGCCGCTGCAGCCGTACTATCAGAACCCTGCAGACATATTCCGCGTGACGTGCGACGGCAGTCATCAGACCAGCACCTTCTCGGTGCATAACGATAAAAAGGAGGGATGAGATCATGGCAAACATTCAGGAGATAGCCGAAGAACTTTGCAATCTGACTGCAAAAGAAGTTAATGAGTTGGCTATGGTAATGAAAGGTGAGTACGGTATCGAGCCAAGTGCCTGTGCCGCTGAAATTCGCGAGAGGCAGGAAAGAGCCTGTCGCACACTATCGCCACGAGAATACGGCATGTCGCTAATGAACAAAAGACACAGAAGGAAATAATTGAAATAGAACTATGATCAGAAAGATTAGAAGGGAAGAGTATCTGAAGGGCTACGGCGCGATGAGCGACGGGGAGCGCAAGGACTACCTGAAGAGGGTGGGGGAGTGGCTTGCTGACGGCGGGCGGCGATTGCTGGAGGCGACGGAACGTCCGATGGCGAAGGCGCAGAACATCGTGCTGCTGTCGGCGCGGTGGAAGGAGCAGGAGGTGGCGATGTTTGCCGAGGGGGCGCGACTGCTGTCGGCGCTCATGGACGTGGCAGATACGTGGCTGCCGACGCAACTGTATGCGAAGAGCGCGTACAGGGCGGTGAGGAATATGGTGGAGGTGATGGTGGATGCCTATGAGAGAGCGATGCCAGTAGGGACGGTCGTCGGGGATTTCGTGAAGACGGCAGGCCGGCCGGGCTTCGTGGAGTATGCCTATATAGGGAAAGGTAACGATAAAGGGGGAGCGGCTGCGCTCTATAACCTCGGGCCAAACGGCGCCGCCGGAGCTGCTGCTGGGAAACAGGGTGGCACTCCCTCTTCTCCCGTCGGAAAACCGACGGGCACGGTGGCTGGCGGTTCCTTGGTTATTACCGAGGAGCAGAAGCAGCGCATCGTGGAAAAATATACCAAGAAAGCGATGGAGAAGATGGCGGCGAAAGAGGAGCCTGCGGAGGGAACCGGTAAGGCAACGCAGGACGTCGCCGCTGCTTCTATCCCGCCGCGACCGAAGCACATTGACCAGTACGTGCATCTGCTGCCGGAGAAGACGCAGGAGAAGGCGAAGCAGTACGGGCCGCTGAAGAGGGAGATTGAGGCAGCGCGGGAGAATATGCGACTGCTGATGAACGATGCGCACAGCAGTGCTGCCGACCGGGAGAAGTGGGCGAAACTGGCGGCACGCAACGACGAGAAGATTGCGAAGATCAACGCCGAACTGGACCGCGAGTGGGAGAAGGTGGCCGCTACAGGGCGCGTGGTGGTGGATGACCTGGGGATGGCGCACCTGCTGCCTGCCGAGGGGGAGGCGGAGCCTGCTGTGTCACAGCAGGAAACTCAACCAGAGGCGGAGAAACAGGAGCCCTTAGCCCTAAACCCTGAACCGGAGAAGCGCAAGCCAGGACGACCGAAGAAACAGCCGGAGATGAGCGACGAGGAAAAGGCTAAGCGCCGGGAGTACTTGAAGAAATGGCTGCGCGACACCAGGACGAACCAGAGCGACGAGCGGCGGAAGCAGTGGACGAAGAACTGCAAGGAACTGCTCGCCCTGGGCGGTGAACTGACCGACAGCATCCGCAAGGCGGGGGAGTACTACGGGGTGGACATGACAAAGATAACGACAAACACAAAATAGACTATGACATTTCACAGTATCGTAGAGCAGTGGTGCAGGCAGTACAAGTACATGCGGCACAACCCGAAGAAGGGGAACAAGCGGTTTTACCTGTCGGAGAAGCCGCTGAACCCGGCGGACATGGCACAGCAAGTGTGCAACAAGGAGTCGCCGTTCGTGATGATGTTCGGAGGCATAGAGGGCGACGGACCCATCAAGCGGCCGAAGAGGAACTACCCCGTCTGCTTCTTCGTGCGGGCGGAAAAGCAGGCGTCGGGCGAGGAAGCGGCCGTGGCGATGGAGACGGCATGGGCTCATGCGCAGAACTTCCTGACGTGGCTGCTCGACAAGCACGAGAAAGAGGTGGCCGAGAACATCGACGGCGACTTCGCGAGGCTCGCCCTCGACGACGCCTATCTGATGATAGACAGCGCCGGGCCATACGAGAACGGATGGTACGCGGTGCAGGTGCAGATAGAGCGCGAGGAGCCGCTGAACCTGTGTGTGAATGAAGATCTCTATGATGAGGATTGTTAAATATTAGGAGGCATTGAGTATGTATCACTTTATGAAGGACGACCCATGGGGCAACAAGGTCCCTGTGATGAGCATCGGCGACAAGCACGTTGCCGACGAGTATCTTGAGCGCCACCGCAGCCTGATAACGCGGGTGGTTGAGGTGCCGCGAAACAAGCAGTCGATCATTCTGATGTAAGGGCTATGGGAGGAAGGAAGGAGCCGACGGGCTGGAAATCCTTCAAAACTATGGATGAAGCCCTGAAATACATGAAAGAAAGAGATATGGCACAGAACGACGAAGAGAAAGCGCCGAAGAAGGTGACGGACATCGACGCGGTGAAGGAGAACATCGAGGCGGCGGTGATGGCGTTCGCGGAGCAGTGGCTGCCGTGGCCGAGGTTCGACCTGGGCGTGGAGGTGATGGACGTCGGCAGGCTGCGCGACGCGATGGGGCTGCGGGCCTCGATTGACATCGGCGACCCGTGGCCTGCGGCGGAGAAGCAACTGCTCGACCTCGGATTCCGATGGCAGATGATGGGAGGGCAAAGGGTGATGTATTTAAAAGAGAAGGACGGCTTCGAGCCTGATACGGGGTGGCAGGAGGCGAAAGAAGTCGCCGACGGCGACTGAGTTTCAGGTTTCAAGTGAAGAATTAACGTCATTCAATGACATATTATTAACAATCAAAAAAACGTAACGAAAAGATGAAAAAGATTATTTTTCTGATGCTCACGTTGGTAACGCTGAGCATGACGGTGGGCGTAGTCGCCTGCTCTGGATGTAGTAAGGCCGAGACGGCTAAGATTGATGATCCCGTGGTGGTGTATCATGACTACGACGGGGTGGTGCAGGACTTCACGGCTGGTGTCGGTCATATCCAGGCGCTGCACAGGCAGACGATGTACGGGCTGATTCAGCACCTGCAGGACGAGGGGCACACAATTGCCCTGAACGGCAAGTACCAGTGGCGCAACAGCCTCGTGATACTGAACGACACGGTGACGATGGAGAATATCGACGACCTGCACGTGGTCAGCATCAGGGATGTATTCTTCTACTGGGACAACCAACGCGGCCCGCAGGTGCAGTACATCACCGACCACGTAAAAGACGGCACGCAAATCCCCTGGCCTATCAACGACGTGTGGATTGAGGATGCCGACATGAGCGAACAGCCGATTAAGATTTCTGCAGAGCAGGCATTGATGCGACTGAAGGAATGGAACGGTATTCTTCCCAAGGACTGCAACTTTCTCACGCTACGCTATCCCGTAGGGCCCAAGGACTGCAACGTGCAGTGGGTGTTCGGCGATGTGTACGACGTGCTGTTTATAGACGCGGTGACGGGCGAGATCAGAGATTACGACCCTGCGTTCTCGCGAGAGTAACGGGGATGGGTGCTACGGCTCTACGGTTGAGCCAATGGCCGCCCATCCCCACAACGTTGCAACGGACTCTAAATCCGCCGACGACGTTATATTTCGGAAACAGACAACCAGCGGTCGCGCCGCCTTAGGTTATCCTCGGTGCGGCCGCTGCTTACCACAAACCATTCATGAATAAATATTAAGGCGATATGAAAGAACAACCGTTTTGTACGAACATCCAGCAATCGAAGAAACTGATTGAACTGGGATTGAGAGCAGACACTGCAGATGTTTACATTGCAAAGGCTCGCAAAGGTTACAACATGAGTAACAAACCAATCGAGGGCGCAACCCCCGCATGGTCGCTGTCGAAGATGGTGGAGATTGTGACTCGTTATCCAACTCCGCATCCCGAGATATGGAGCGACGTGGATTTCTTCACGGAAATATTCAACGAACTGTGCCACGCACTGGTCAACGGCTACTGCTGGGACTACTGGAGCGACGAGAAGCGCCAACAGGAGAAAGACCCGCAGCGCAACCACTGGAGCAAATATGCGGCAGCCATCAGAGAGAAATTGCCGAAGGTGTTTCAATGCAAGACACCGGAGGGGCAGGAACTCATCGACTTCTACGAGATGGAGGGCAACCACATCCGCCATCGTGACGACCGCCTCGGACGCATCTACCGCCATACGGCTGAGGTGCTGAAGGAGTACGAGGACATGAAGCGCAAGCCGAAGACTATGTTGCAATGGTGCAGAAACACCAGCGGTCATGTGCTCGTTCATCTGTGGGCACTCAATGACGAAGGCAAGGGTTGTTATGACTATGCTACCGCAACGGGCATCACCAAGTGGTCGGCACTCTGGCACCTGTTCAAGCGTCTGCGTCGGACGGGGCAAGCCCATCTGCTTCGATACGTCAAGAAACAGGAGCATGAGGGCAACGGGCTGGAGGACTACAAGAAGAAGCACTTCAAGATCAAGAAGGTCAGCGACAACTACTTCATCATCCGCCAGCGCCACACGCTGTTGTTCTTCATCCACTTCTACGACGACGGAGCCGAGTTGCTCTGTCCGACCTATCGCACGGAAAAGGAATACCAAGCCCGTGACCTTATCGACAAGACGGCACGTGAGAAAGGCTTCGACTATGTGATACACGATTAGCAGCCGGGCCTGTTCGGAAACCCGATTGAGAATCGGGTTGTATGGTCGATTGAGAATCGGGTTACCATGCCGATTGAGAATCGGGTTGCCATGCCGATTGAGGGTCGGTTTTTAAGGCGACTGGACTTTGACCGGAGCGGAAGTGGACTTTGACCGGAGCGGAAGTGGACTTTGACCGAAAACGGCATTTTACGACAACAGACAACACATTAACACATAACAGACAATATGGCAAAGATTGAACCTTTAGGAAAGTTCATCCTCTCGTGGGAGGGTGGCTTCGTGAACGACCCGTCAGACCGTGGCGGAGCAACTAACAAGGGCGTGACCATCGCCACATGGCGGGCGCAGGGCTACGACAAGAACCACGACGGCGTGATTGACGTGAAGGACCTGAAGCTCATCAGCAATCAGGACGCCATCAACATCATGCGCCGCAACTACTGGAACCGCTGGCAGGCCGACCTTATCGGCTCGCAGCCGATAGCCAACTGCCTCGTCGACTGGGTGTGGGGCAGCGGCGTATGGGGCATCAAGATTCCGCAGGACATGCTGGGCGTGAAGGCCGACGGACAAGTGGGGCCGAAGACGCTGGCCGCCCTTGGACGGCAAGACCCCGTGAAGTTCTTCAACCGTCTGAAGGAGCGCCGCCGCCAGTATCTGGAGGACATCTGCAAGAGCCGCCCGGCCAACAAGAAGTTCCTGAAGGGATGGCTGCGGCGCCTGGACGGCATACAGTATAACGCGCTCGTCTGCAACGGCGGCAAAATCATAACATGGTAGGCTTATGAACACATCGACTTTACCCCAGGACCTGATGTCGTGCTCACTCCTGCACTTCGAGAACATGGTGCCAATCGACGACCTGAAACTGCGCAACGACCAGAAGCGCCGGCTGCTGCGCGTCTCGCACGTCTACTGGCAGTGGAGCAAGAACCCCTTCACCTGCGACTACAAGGCCATGCTGCGCCAACTGGTGAAGCAGATGGGCGGGTTCCAGGGTGCCAGCACCGAGTGCCGCGCCTGGCAGAAGGACGTCCAGCTGTTCGAGTTCGTCAAGGAGAGCATCTCGCCGATGTCGCGCCGCGAGGCCCAGCTGAAGGTGCAGGTGGCCGCCGAGAAGGCCATCCGCATCGGCATGGATACCGACAACGTGCAGGCCCTCACCAAGGGCGGCAAACTGCTCTACGAGGTGGCGGGGCTTGACAAGCCGGAGACGGAACAGATGGATATGGCGAAGACGGTGTTCCTGCCGCCCGTAGTGACCACGGTGGCCAGCGAGGTTGACCCGACGAAGGAGGACGTCAGCGACGAGCAGGCCAAACTGATACTGAAGAAATACGGTGCCTTCGTGGACGAGAAGCGCACGATGGTGGAGGAGCGTGTGGCCGCCATGGAGGCACGGCGCGACGCTCCGGATGATAACGTAGAGGAATACGGTGATGAGTAGATTAGGATCTGACTACAACAAGAGCAGCGACCAGTTCGAGGCGAAGATGCTGCCCGACGTGGATGCGCCGAAACCCGAGCAGGGCGGCGAGGTGGACCTGTCTGGCGACGGGGTGCATAAGATTTACCTGCACCGGGCACAGTTGGAGATATATAACTGGCAGAGCCGTATCACCTACATCCGTGCCGCCCGTGGCTTCGGCAAGTCGTCGTACATCGGGCTGCATCTGATGAAGTGCGTGCTGGGTCTGCGCCGCCACCTGGGCGGATTCGTCGGTGCCAGCGCCAAGCAGGTCTATACCCGCACGATGCCCAACGTGATGAAGGTGGTCAACTCGCTGGGCTACCAGAAGGAGGTGTTCTGGTTCTTCGGACGACCGCCGTCGCGTCTGCGATGGGAGACGCCGTATGCCGAGCCGAAGAACTGGGAAAACGTAGTCTCGTTCCAAAACGGTGCTGCCATCCAACTCCTGAGCATGGCAGTATCCGGCAGTGCCAACGGCCTGAATTTATCCTTTCTGCTCGACGACGAGACCAAGTACCAGCCCTGGGACCGCGTGAAGGAGGAGGTGATACCCACCCTTCGCGGTGAGTTCATCCCCGCCGCCGCACGCAAGACCGAGGTGAAGCGCTGGGGCTACGGCACCGACCCCATGATGAACCCTTACTATAAGAGCCGTCTGTTCTGCAGCGATGCGGGCCTGACGAATCGCCAGCGGCTCTGGGAGAAGGAGAGCCAGAGGCAGCAGGAGGACGAGGTGCGCCGCGTCAACAACCAGATAGCCGATATGCTGGCCGAACTGAAATACCTGGAGAAAACCAATCCACGCATGGCCGTGCAACTGGCGCAGAACGAGACGTTCCTGAAACGGCTCCACGCCCTGCGCCACGACTCCGAGACCTTCTGGAACTTCAGCAGTTTGGAGAATATGTCGATGCTCGGAGGTCCGGCCTGGGTGCGCGACATGCAGCGAAGCCTGACCGAGCGCATGTTCATGGTGCAGATACTGGGCGTGATGGAGACCGCCGTGAAGGACGGCTTCTACTGCAACTATTCCGAAGAGACCAATACCTATATCAGTGCCGACTGCGAATCGACGGTGAAAGACCGCTTCCTGCACAAGGTGAAGGGCCGCGCCCTCGACGTGCAGAAGTGGCCCACCGACTACGAGACCGAGACGCTCGACCTCGACGAGATGCAACTGGCGGGCGAGGACTGCAGCCTTGATCTTGACCTGCAGTACGACGAACCGCTGCGCATCGCCATTGATGCCGGCACCACCACCAACTTCCTGATTGTGGCACAGACCCGCATGTATCAGGGCAAGCCCGCCATCATGATCCTGAAGGAGTTCTGGGTACAGGCGCCTGTCCGACTGATGGGACTGGTGAAGCAGTTCACGCAATACTACCGCCCCTACCTGCGGCGCAACCACAACAAGAACGGCGGGGCTGGGGTCATCTTCTACTATACGCCCACCGTGAAGCAGGGCGGCGCTACGGCCTACGCCGTGGAGAACTCCGAGGACTCGCGCTTCGACCGCGTGGTCATCCGCGAACTGGAGTCCTACGGGTGGACGGTCACCGACGCTGAGTTCCCCGTCTGGCGCCACGAGAGAAAGTACCAGCTTATCAACGATATGCTATCCTTCACAGCCACGCCCAGCATCTTCATCAACCGTGAAGGCCGCTGCGACAACCTCATGGAAAGCCTGGAGACCACCGCCGTGCTGCCGGGCAGCTTCAAAAAGGATAAGCACTTGGAGAAGTACGGCAGCGAAGAAGGCATTGCGGGCCCGAGAGCCAGCCGTAGCGACATTTCCGACGCCTTCGACGATCTGGTCATCGGTATCAAGGAGGGAGCGGAGAAAAACAAGAAAGTCGGCGGAGGACTGAGAGGTAGGTTCAAAAATCTGGCGGGAATACCGAGAGGGTAAAAAGCGAGGGGCAAGTCTTTCGACCTGCCCCTCTATCGAAGTCGGCGTGACAGCTATTTACCTATTCGTCCCGATCCTGTCCGGTATTTATTTTACGTCGGTTGTGCAGACCCTTGCTTCCCTGTCCGACTGGGAGCACCCACATTTAAGGGCTTTCGGGAACACTGTCACTTTCAGTTGTGCCTTATTTACGCTGCAAAGATAAGCATAATATCCGAGACTGCCAAATGTTTTAAGGATTATTTCAATTCTTCACTGTTCACTCTTCACTCTTCACTTCATCCTCTGCCCTTGATTTTCTCTTTATCGCCACGTATCTTGCAGGCAGAACCAACACGAATTAGATATGTCAAGGAAGAATAAGGGAAATAAGAGCAACGGCGGCGTGACCGTCCACAAGCCGAAGACGTTTGGGGAGTTTCAGAAACTCGACCGCTCGCTGCGCGACAGGGGCTACATCGCCCTCGACGCGCTGAAGCCCGGACTGGTGCGCTCGCTCACCCTGGGCGACAAGGACCCGTCGGGTAAGGAGGTGAAGGAGATGGCCGCCGGCATGGGCTGCGGAAGCCTGTCGAACGGGCCGCTGTCGCAGGTGGCATGGTCGTTCGACAGCAACGACACCACGCCGACCACCGTGACCGACAAGGACGGCAAGCCGATGGGTCGCGGCTACGTGAAGTGGGGACCGAAGGACAACCTGCCCGGCGTCATCTACTCGCTGGCCAAGGCATCGCCCTACACCGCCGCACCACTGAGATACCTCTCCGACCTGGCCACAGGGCTGGGCGTGAGGCTGATGTACCGCTTCGAGGACGACACCTACTGCGAGTTTGCCCACGCCGGCTACAACCTCCGCATCCGACTGCAGCAGGCCCGCAAGGGTGAGCAGCAGGACGAGTACGGCGGCGACATGGCCTACGACCCCGCCGCCAAGCCCGACGAAGATCCGCTGAAGCCTATCAGCGAGATAGCCCCCGAGAACCGTCCGCGCCCTCGTCTGCAGGGCATTGGCCCCGACTACTGGGAGGATGCCTACTACGAGTGGCAGCGCTCATGGGAGGGCTATGACCAGACAGACCCCGACGGCAACGAGCGCCACATCCCCGGCGTGCGCCAGTTCCAGGAGGAGAACAACCTCGACCTGCACCTGTCGCAGTGTATGCTCGACTGCATGATGTACGACCTCTACTTCCCCACCGTCGGACTGGAGCGTGGCCGCCGTGGCCAGTGGGACCCGCGCATCGTCCGTGTCGGCCAGTTGAAGATTATCGACGGCATCCGCTATGAGGCAATGTCCGAGTACCGGCACATCCAGCACGTCTATTTTGGCGAGCGGTTCAGGGCCAAAGGCATCGGCGAGCACAGTACGCTGGGAGCCAACGACCAGAAGGTGACGATGTACCCCGTCTGCGAGGCCACCAACCGCGTCAGCGACATGCGCTACCTCGTATCGTCGAACCAGCGCACCCGCATCTCAGCCCGTCCCACATGGGCCGCGTGCCCCGTCTACTACGGCAACAGGAACTACTACCAGCAGCCCGACTGGTGGAGCATCTTCACCTCCAAGGCCTACGACTTCTCGTCGACCATCCTCTACGACAAGGCCAAGCAGCGCGAGAACAACACCACCTGGGGCCGTATAATATACATAAGTTTGGACTACCTCGATATGTGCTTCGCCGACGAGGGCATCGCCGGCGACAAGGATGCGCAGCAGAAGTTCATCGACGAACTCGACCAGAACGTGGAGGAGTTCCTGCAGCAGCGCGAGAACAACGGCAAGATGATGCGCCAGTTCATGTGGCTCGGCCAGGACGGCAAGGACCATCACAACGTGGAGATAGTCGATGTGAAGGAGACGACCAACGACGCCGTGAAGGCCGGCAAGGAGGAGTTGGAACTCTCGACCAACCCCATGTTCCTCGCCTTCGGTGTTGACCCCCGCGACGTCGGCGTGCCCATGGTGGCAGCCTCGAACGGCGGCACCGCCCTGCGCGAGATACGCCTGATGAAGCAGCAGCTGCTCAATGTGCGCCAGCGAATGTACATCCGCTTCCTGCAGGACGTCTTCACGTTCAACAGGTTCGACCCGCACCTCACGCCCGTCATCCGCCAGATGAGTTTCACAACCCTCGACCGCAACCCGACGGGGACCGTGGAGACGATAGCAGGGGAGGGGGCGTGAAGCCATTTACGATTTGACGATTTACGATTTACGATTTGCAACAGTCTATGAATATCAAGAATCTTTTCCACCGCAAGCGCAGAGTGCCTGTCGGTTCCGCCGACAGGAAACCACAGCCGCTGCGCATCGAGGGCATCGGCCCCGCTCCGCTCACACCCGAACCCGACGAGGCGGAACTGGCAGCGCAGGCACTGCTGGAGCACATGTGCGAGCAGAGCCGTAAAGACCATCTTAAAGACCGTCATAAAGACCATCATAAGGACAGTCATAACGACAAGGCGGCTGGTAGTGTGCCCGTCGGTTCTTCGACGAGCGAAGCGGCAAAGCCGAGCGCCGCCGACGGAAAATTCGAAGTCCCCCGCGACGCGGCCTACTACCGCCAACTGGCCGACCGCATCCGCCAGGCCCACGAGGCGGCGACGCAGCGCACGCTGCGCTTCGTGGCGTTCGTCGAGCAGGAACTGCAGAAGCCCTCGCTGCCCCTCAGCGGCCCCGGCTCGCTCGGACTCTTAGAGGCTGAACTCTACAAGCGCTTAGACGTCATCGAGCGTCGCGGCGGCGAACTCAAAAAGCGCTGGCAGCACTGCCTCGCCACCGTCATCGTCCGCCGCATGCAGGCGGAAGAGACAACGGACGAGAAAGAAACCACGGATTCCACGGATTAAACGGATTCATCCGACAGAAAAAAGTTAATACTTTTCATAATATCAACAAGAGAGTGCAGGCAGCCGCGACGGCCATCCTGCACTCTCGATTTATTGTAACAACACAAACACTTTCAGTCTTTCTTCCTCTCATGCCACGCCCGGGTTATCTCGCTGCGGATGCGGCGGATGTGCTCGCGGCTCTTGCGCCAGCCGTGCAGCACGGCCAGCTGTCCGATGACGCCGGGGCTGATGCCGAAGCGCTGGGCTATCTCCTGCTTGGTGTGGTCGGGGTAGTAGTCGGCTATCTCGGCCAGTATGTCGGGCGTGTACTTCGTCCGGCCGCTCTTCAGCTGACCATCCTTCATGGCACGGCTCTTGGCTTTCTTCGTGCGGCGTATGCCTGCATCATGCGCCAGTTTCTCCAGCCATCCCCTGCTGCACCCCAGTTCCTCGCACAGCGCCTCTATCTGCTCCGCGTCGCCGTCGGGATATACGTCGCGGATGCGCTGTTCGCGCCATGCCAGGTGCTCCGGGGTGTAGTAGCCCTGACGCATCTTAGCGTGCCCACGGCTGCGACACTCTCGCATAAACTCGTCGCTCTTCACCAGCCCCAGCCGCCGTGCCCAGCGCCGTATGGTCTTCGGGTCGGTGCCCAGCGTGGCGGCCAGCTCGTCGTTCTTCGTCGTGGCGAAGTGCGCCTTCATGTACTCGTCGGCGGCCGCCTTGAATTTCGCGCGGCCCTCGCCCTTCACCTTCCAGCCGCCCTTGGCGCCTTTCCTGAAGGCGGTGTGCATGAACGCCTCGTTCTTGCCCACTCCGAGCCGTTCGGCGCGGCGCGACACGGTGTAGTAGTTCACGCCCATCTCCTCGGCCATGTCGGCGGTCGGCCGGTCGGGATAGTCGCGCCGTATCTCCTCGTCGTGCCGGTGCATCCACTCTTTGCGGGAAATAAACTCGTTTGGCATGGTGGCTATTCGTTATCGTTCTTATGGATTTTGATTCCCCTAACCTGCCGTGCTCCGAGCTTGTTCTTAAAGTCGTCCACCAGCAAGTCTATCACCTGTTGTTCGTCCAACTCCTCTGGGGAGTAAACACGCATCACAATTCTGTAGTAAGGCATAGGCTATTCCTTTCTTAGTCTTTTTCTCACTACGGCAGCGATATCTGCCGACGTGATATTCAGCTTTGCGACCGTCG
>Ga0247608_10000170_pt1 | contig 121588 bp, 92 predicted proteins | sample 176DNAGHGlowgp2_FD_193490 | JGI IMG/M metagenome (GOLD analysis project Ga0247608, IMG submission 193490) | Sheep rumen microbial communities from Palmerston North, Manawatu-Wanganui, New Zealand - 1766 DNA GHGlow gp2 | ecosystem: Host-associated > Mammals > Digestive system > Stomach > Rumen ...
AATATATGGCTGCACGGCCGAGTATGCGACTCCTTCACCAAGGCCCCCGTGCCGAAGGGCGGACGAGCCTCGTTGCTACGGGCGGACTCTACCCTCCTGCAAGACACCATCAAGCTGATGGAGCGTCACAGCTACATGACGGGCAGTCGCCGCATGGTCAGCATGGAGTATGCCCTCATCCTCCGAGAGCCGGGCCGTTACATCATCAAGGTCGAGCACCCGAACTACGAGACGACCTACGTGCCGTACGAGGTGAAGCGCATCGGACGACGGGTCAGGGAAATCGAAGGCCCGCCCGTCTACATGAAGAAAGCCGCCAAGGCTCATCACCATGAGGGCGGCGAGCTGGACGAGGTGGTGGTGAAGGCCACGAAGGTCAAAATGGTGTGGCGCGGCGACACCTTAGTATATAATGCCGATGCCTTCAACGTGCCGGAAGGCTCCATGCTCGACGAACTCATCAAGCAGTTGCCAGGTGTGGAACTGACGGAGGAAGGCGAGATATTCGTCAACGGAAAGAAGATAGACAACCTGACCCTGAACGGGGCCGACTTCTTCAAGGGCAAGAACAAGGTGATGCTCGACAACCTGCCCTACTACACCGTCAAGAACGTTGAGGTCTACAAGAAGCAGACCGACTGGCAGAAGTATGTCGGCAACAACGACGAAGACAAGAAGGAATATACGATGGACGTGGTGCTGAAGCGGGAATACAGCATCGGGGGCACAGCCAATCTGGAGGCGGGAGCCGGAACTGATGAGCGTTATCGGCTGAAGGGCTTCGGAATGCGCTATACCGACCACACCCGCGCTGTCTTGTTCGGCGGTGCGAACAACGTGAACGAGAGCGTCGACTTCAACGACGAGGGCAAGGACAAGGGCAAGACCAACCAGGCTGGCAATCGCCACTTCAAGCAGGTGGGCGGCATGTTCATGGTCAACAGCATGGAGGGCCGTCTGCAGAACAATACGGAGGTGCGCGCCGAGTGGAAGGACGACCGCGCCGAGACGCGTACCCTTGGCGAGACCTACCTCAATAGCGGCTCCACCTTCTCGAAGTCAGAGAGTACACGCCGCGACATGCCTGCCAGCTTCAGTCTGAGAAACCAGCTGCGCCTGCGCACGAAGGTCTTCTTCAACTCATGGCTCAACCTGGACTATGAGCGGCAGAAGTCGGAGAATGAAAATTGGTCGCTGACCGCCGCCGACCAGCTGTTTGCCGACAGCACCAATGCCGTGCGCGGCCGTTCGTGGAACAAACAGGGCCGCCTGCGGGGCAATCTGAACAATAGCCTCAGCCTGAAACTGCCGTCGGGCGACAACATCGACTTCTCTTTGTCTGGCAATTATCAGCGCTCGTTCAGCCCCGAGAACGAGAGCTGGCGCCACTATACCTATTATAAATTAGGCACCACCGACTATCAGCACCGTCGCACGGAGTCGCCGTCGGACAGCTACTCAGTGAACGCCCGCATCAGTTACAACCTGCACCTGATGGAAAACTTCACCCTGTCGCCCTACTACGGCATCAGCCCCTCACGCCGCAACAATGACAACCTGGAATACTTGGCCACCAGCGAGACGCTGCCTCTGCTGCCCGACCTCGACAACACCCACTACACCACGACACGCACACAGCAGCACAACGGCGGCATCAATTTCAGCTATTACTCCTCCAACAAGAAAAGCGGCTGGGACCTCAACCTCTTTGGCGGACTGCCCATCGCCTTCAACCACCAGCGGATGAACTACGACAGCCAGCCCTTCACCACCGACATCACACGCCGTTACACCCTGTTCCAGCCCTACATCTACCTCTACCTGTCGAACAACAAGCGGAAAGGACGGAAGAAGCAACTCTCGGCCAACTACAGCATCTACCAGTGGACTCCCTCAGTCACCAGCCTCGTCAGCATCCCCAACACCACCAATCCGCTGGCCATCCGATTGGGCAATCCCGACATGACTCTCCAGACCGAGCACCGCCTACGGGGGGAATACACCTCGCAGACGGACAGCATCAATCAGGTACTGCGCCTGGGCATAGAGGCCACCGCCAAGCGCAACGCCTTTGCACAAGGTTATATCTACGACCCCGTGACGGGCATCCGCACCTACCGCTCGGAGAACATCAAGTCGGGCAACTGGAAGTTGTCGTCGCAGATGAACTACAGCCGCGCCTTGGGAGTTAGGAAACAGTTCCGCATAGAGAACGAGCTGCGCCTGTCCTTGGAGAAAAACACCGACCTGGCCAGCGTCAGCGGCAGCACCTCCACGGAACTAAGCCGCGTCACCACCACCAATGCCCGCTGGAAGCCCCGCCTGCGCTACCAAAAGGGCAACCTAAACTGCACCCTGCGCGGCGAGCTGTCGTGGCAGCACCTGCACCGCAGTCTCGTGGTCGACGGTTTACCCGTCGACATCTGGAACTTCTCCTACGGCCTCTATGCCCAGTACAAACTGCCGCTGAACTTCACCATTGACACCGACCTTGACCTGTACCACCGCCGAGGCTACACCGACGAGGAGATGAACGACAACCGCATCTACTGGAACGCCTCGCTCACGAAGTCGCTGATGAAAGGACGCTGGGTACTGAAGCTGCGCGCCTACGACCTTTTAGGGCAGGTCAGCAACCTGCGCTACAGCATCAACGCGCAAGGACGCACCGAGACGTGGACCAACTCGATGCGCCGTTACGTGCTGCTCAGCGTCAGCTGCCGGTTCAGTCAGAAGCCTAAAAAGAAGTAGTATTTTACTTTCAATACTAACAGACAAAGAAATAGTAAAAAGCACGGTACATCGTGAGGATGTACCGTGCTTTACAGGTTGATGGAGATGAATATTTACTTATACAGCGGTCCAAAGTTGGCGCAGGCACGGTAGTCGGCACCCTCCTTGTCCATGCCAAAGGCATTCCAGCAGGCAGGACGGAAGATGTCCTTGTCCTGGATGTTGTGCATGCAGACGGGGATGCGCAGCATGGCGCAGAGCGTGATGAGGTCGGCACCGACGTGACCGTAGCAGATGGCTCCGTGGTTGGCACCCCAGTTGTTCATGACGCTATAGACATCCTTGAAGGCATCCTTCGTGGGGTCAAGGCGTGGGGCAAACCATGTCGTCGGCCATGTCGGGTCGGTGCGCTTGTCGAGGATGTCGTGGGTCTTGGGGTCGAGCTCGACGGTCCAGCCTTCTGCAAGCTGCAACACGGGACCGAGACCAGCTACAAGATTCAGACGCAGCATGGTCATCGGCATACCGCCCTTGGTTACAAAGTGTGAGCTGTAGCCGCCACCGCGGAAGTAGTCACGGTCGGCAGGCATCCACGACGTCGCCTTCAGACAGGCCTCTACGTCGTCGTTGTTCATCTCCCAGAAGTTCTTGATGGTGGGATTGCCGTCCTCGTCGCTCATGGCTCCCGTGGCATCGAGGGTGGTGGCACCGCTGTTGATGAGGTGGATGAAGCCCCCTGCGGCCAAACCGCCGGGTGCTGCGCCTGCCACACGCTCAACAGCCTCAGGACTCCAGTAGGTGCGGATGTCAGAGAACATGACGCCACGGTTGGTGAGCAGGTGCCCGAAGAGCATCGACATGCCGTTGAGGAAATCGTTCTCTGTAGCAAGGGTGTAAGCCTCACGCGGTCCGTTCCAGTCGAAGGACGTACACATCATCGACTCGGGGAAGTCGAAATTGGGCTTATAGTCCGTCCACTGACGCTGTCCCTGTACACCGGCAGCGATAGCGTTGTGGCCGATGGCTTCTTCCTTGTAGCCCATCTCCAACAGCTTTTCTGAGCCTTGCATCAGGTCGCGGATAATCATCATACACTTGACGGTGAACGCCCAGTCCTCGTCCTTCTCCTGACGGTTCTTGCCCTTGCCCTTGCCGTTGAAGGTCGTCATCGGCACGCCGGGGAACAGCTGGCGGTCTTCGTTATAGTCGTGACCCTCGTTGGGCTTGCAGTATTTCTCTACCCATTGCATGGCCTTCTCAAACTCATCCTTGTCGTAGATGCCGAAGTCGACGCGGCGCAGAATCTCTACCAGCGACACATACTCCGTGCGCATGCCGAGATACTGCTGCAGGAAGTCGGCATTGACAATGGAACCGGCGATACCCATACAGGTGTTGCCTAACGAGAGGTAGCTCTTGCCGCGCATCGTGGCTACGGCCTGGGCAGCACGGGCAAAGCGTAGTATCTTCTCAGCTACATCCTCGGGGATGGTGTTGTCGGCCAGATCCTGCACGTCGTGGCCATAGATGCCGTAGGCAGGCAGTCCCTTCTGGGCATGGGCGGCGAGCACGGCAGCGAGATATACGGCACCGGGGCGCTCCGTACCATTAAAGCCCCAGACGGCCTTGGGATACGTGGGGTTCATGTCCATCGTTTCTGAGCCGTAGCACCAGCACGACGTGACGGTAATGGTCGAACCTACGCCCTCGCGCTCGAACTTCTCAGCGCAGGCAGCACTCTCGCCGACGCGGCCAATGGTGGTGTCGCTGATGACACACTCGACGGGTGAGCCGTCGCCATTCTTCAGCGTCGACTCTATTAAGTTCTTCACAGCCTTGGCCAATGCCATGGTCTTCTCCTCCAGTCCTTCACGGATGCCGCCCTGACGAGCGTCGATAGTCGGACGGATACCAATCTTCGGATAATTTGTCTTCATACTTTTCTGATTTGTCTTAGTGGTTGAGTTTCTAATCATTAAGACGCACAACGACGTCGGTTGTCATCAATAAAAGAGGGAGCTCATGAGCGAGCCCCCTGTACGGTTCCAAGCATCCTTGATGCTACTTTCTGCCACTCTGGACGATGAGCGTGCGGACGTTCTCGTTGAAGTCGTCCTCAGCCAGCAGCTGCTCTATCGTCAGATGCATGCGGTAGCGCCAGTAGTGGCGCGGGTTGGCCGGGATGTTGATACGCTCGGCATTCTGGTCGGGCAGGCGCAGCTTCTCGTCGATGGCGAGCCAGTCTTGCAGCGACAGCAGGCAGAGCATGGAGGGCGACGTCAGCTGACGACTGACAATATCCTGTGCCAACCATCCCGGCAACGGGTGAGGCGCTACACCGCTACGGCGCAGCGGTCCGTTGTAGTAGGCCTGTGTCCGCTCTTCGTCCTCGTCCCACCACTGTCGCAGCGTCGGCATGTCGTGCGTTGAGAAAGTGCATACGCTGCGGTAGGGGTTATGCGACAGTTTGCCGAAGCGGATGTTGGGGTCCTTGGGCATTGTCTGAATCTCCAAAGACAGGATGCGCAACTCGTTCATCACCCAAGGCACGCAATCGGGAACCATACCCAAATCCTCAGCACAGACAAGCATACGGGTAGCCTGCGTCAGCCGTGGCAGTTTCTTCATGGCCTCCTGATACCAGAAGTAGTTGTTGCGACGATAGAAGTAGTCATTATACAAGCGGTTGAAGCAATCCTTCTCGCCATCGGTGAGCTTCTCATAGTCTTCGTTGAACTGGACGGCAATGCGCGGATGCCAACGGTCGGCACGCTTGTGGTCCACGAGGAACAGTTCCATGTGGTCCTTGACGCCATAGCCTTCTATTTCTTCCTTACTCAAACCTAAGGCAGGCGAGAACTGTCCCATCAGTCCGGACTTCTCAGGCACGGGAATTTCCCAAATGCGGAAGAAGCCAAGGACATGGTCGATGCGATAGGCATCGAAATACTCTGCCATCTTGCGGAAGCGGCGCACCCACCAGGCACAGCCGTCCTTCAGCATCTCATCCCAGTTATAGGTGGGGAATCCCCAGTTCTGGCCGTCGGCAGAGAACGGATCGGGCGGAGCACCTGCCTGTCCGTTCAGGTTGAAGTACTTGGGCTCTACCCAAGCCTCAACGCCGTCACGGGAGATGCCGATGGGAATGTCGCCTTTCAGGATGACACGGTGCTGACGGGCATAGTCGTGGGCTGCACGCATCTGCTTGTCCAGATTATACTGCACATAGCACCAGAAATCCATCACTTTCTTGTTGGGTTTGGGAAGCGGCTTGGGCCACTGGCCAAATTCTGCCGTACCATACTGGTCACGGTAGTAGCAGAACTCGGCGTATGGCAGCAGCCACTGCTTGTTGTCGTCAAAGAACTTCTTATAGGCAGCGGTACGTTTCACAGAAGTACCTTCCTGAGCATAAAGCTCTTGCAGATAGTCCATCTTAGCAGCAAACATGCGCTCATAGTCAATCTGCGGCAAGGCATTCAGTTCCTGACGCAACTGTTCAAAATGTGCTTTTCGTGCTTCATCCTTAATCTCCGGCAACTGACGGAAGTCTGTATATTGCGGATGCAGGGCATAGATGCTGATGCTGTTGTAAGGATAGCTGTCCTGCCATGTGTGTGTCATATTGGTGTCGTTGATGGGCAACACCTGGATAACGCGCTGGTCAGTCTTGGCCGCCCAGTCAATCATCATCTTCAGGTCGCCGAAGTCACCAACGCCGAAGGAACCCTCCGAGCGCAGCGAGAAGATGGGAATAACCGTACCTGCACCCTTCCACGGATAGACGGGGAAGAAGGCTTGTGGCAACTCATAGACCACCACCTCGTTCTCACCCATAGCCGCCGGCACCAGCCTGCGGTTCTCGGACTGTTCCCAGATGACGCCTATACGCCCTGCCGACTCGCTGCCAGTCTGGTTCGCGCAGGGCACCATGACAAACTTAAACTCAAAGCCCTGCTCAGGAAGCTGTGAGGCATCGAGGCTGACCACCCACTCATGGTATTCGTGCTCGGTCATCAGCACACAGTTTCCCGGATTCCATGCACCCAGGGCAGCGGGTTCACCGACGATGGCTAACTGCTCGCTGACAGGCAGCTGTGGGGCACGGACCTTCAGGCGGATGGTACGCGGAAACTCCGACTTCGTACACAACTCGCGCTTGCGGGCCATCACGCACTCCGTGAAAGCAGAACTGTACATGTAGGAATCCTCTGGAATGTCAATCCAGTGGTCATAGATGGTAAAGTGCGTAACTGTCTGGTCTGGGAACTCCAGCCTGTGGGGTTCCACCAGCCACTCGTGACGTAACTCTTTGTCACCACGTACCACGCTGTAATAATAGTTGATAAATGTTTCTGGTTCAGCCGTCATAGGCAGTTCATAGAACCAATGCAGTCCGTCGAGTGTCGTCATCTTATAGGCAGACACCTGTGTAGCATCCTCTTCTGACAGGATGTTCAGTACCAGTTCCTCACCAAAAGTAGTGTGGTATTCCAAGTTGAATAGTAGTTTCATAAGCTATCATTTATAGTTTCTGCCTGTAAAGGTACGAAAAATCCCCATTCGTTGTTTCCGAATGGGGAAGGATTTACAACAGAAGATGCGCAAACGTTTGCATCATTTCTTGCCTCTGATGACCGTGACACAGGCCGCTCCCAATACCAAAAGCACGCCAGACACGATCATCATCGTCGACTGATGGTGGCCGACCAGCGACAGGACCACACCGCCACACAGGGCTGCTACAATCTGCGGAATGCAGATGGTGCCGTTAAACAAGCCGAGGTAGGCACCCATGTGACCATAGCCCTGCAGGGCATTGGTAACGAAGGTGAAAGGCATAGCCAGCATGGCAGCCCAAGCACAGCCGATGAGCAGGAAGGGCATGAACTGCAGATACTGGTCGTGCAGGAACGGCACCATGGCAAAGCCCACGGCTCCTAACAACAGACTGACAGCGTAAGCCACCTTCGTATTCTTGAACTGAGGCAGTACGGCAGCCCATATAACAGAACCCACGGCCTGCACGGCAAAGAGCACACCTACCCAGTTGCCTGCTGCCTGGAACGGCTCACTGGCAGGGTCTGTGGTGTTCCATACGGTCTCGGCAATAGCGCCCGTGGTGTAGTTCCACATATAGAGGAAGGCCGCCCAGCAGAAAAACTGCACCAGTCCGACTTTCCAAAACGTCGACGGGGCCTTCTTCAGCAAGGTAATCCAGTTAGCAGAGTTTTCACTCCCCTCGCCATTTGGAGAGGGGTCGGGGGTGAGGCTGTTATACTCTAAATACTCCTGCGGGTTCCACTCCTTAACCTTCGAAGTGGTATAGATGACGCAGAGTATCAGGATGGCAGCACCGACATAGAACGACCAGATAACCGAGTCGGGTACTACGCCCTTCTCCGCTACGTTGCTGATACCGATAAAGGTGAAGATGAAGGGGAACAGGTAGCCCATCACCGAACCGGCATTACACAGGAACGACTGGATGCTGTAGGCCTTGGCCTTCTGCTCTTCGTTGACCATGTCGCCCACCAGCATCTTGAACGGCTGCATGGCCATATTGATACTGGTATCGAGGAACATCAGGGCAATGAGGCCGAACATCATGGCGGCCCCCACCGTCAGTCCGAACGAGCCGGAATTAGGCAGCAGGCACATCACCAGCACGGCCACGGCGGCACCTATAAATAAATAAGGTATGCGACGGCCGAAGCGCGTCCATGTACGATCGCTCAGTGTACCCACGATAGGCTGCACCAGGATGCCCATCAGCGGGGGCAGAATCCAGAAATAGCTCAGCGAGTGCGGGTCAGCACCCAGCGTGGCAAAGATGCGTGAGATGTTAGCCGACTGCAAAGCATACGCAATCTGCACGCCAAAGAATCCGAAACTCAGATTCCACAATTTCCAAAAACTAAGATTAGGTTTTGTTTTCATATACTACAACATGTTATTTTTTATATTTTAAAGACAACTTAGACAACTTGGACAACTCATAATAATTCTTTTACTTTACCGTCAGCACCGACAATATTGTTGCATTCTTTGTCGTAAAAAAAGCGTTCTATCGACGCATACTTTGGAGCAAAATTGACAAGTATTCCACAAGGGCATTTTGTTAGGCGCATGTAATTGAAAAGTTGAGCACGATGTATGTTTATAAGGTCATTGACAGCCTTACATTCTACTATAATATCATCTTTGCACAAGAAATCAATACGATAGGTAGCATCCAGAAGTTGCCCATGATATTCAGGATGGAACGTCAATTCGCGTTGGAACGGAATGCCTTGTTCCGTCAATTGCACCCGAAGCCCCTCCTGATAACAGATTTCATTCAATCCAGGTCCCAATTCCCTGTGAACCTCATGGATAGCCCCAATCACATCATATATGTGTTTTTTATATTTAGTAACGTCAATCATCATTCAAAATGTTGTCTGAGTTGTCCAAGTTGTCTTTTAATAGACTGCCTCACTGTCCAAGTTGTATGTTGTCGTCAAGCCCCCTACCTTGTTGTCCCTCTTATAACGAGGCGGGTGCGGACGATGCGGCGTTCGGCTTTGTCCAAGGGGATGATGCCTTCCACATGACCTATCAGGATGTCGGCGGCCTCTTCGCCGACCTTTACGCCACGCTGCTCTACGGTGGTCAGCATCGGGTCGCAGGCAATGGCGCGGTAACCGTTGGTGAAGCCGCATACCGACACATCGTCAGGGATTATCAGCCCCATGCGCTTGGCAGTGTACATGATGCCGATGGCCGTGTCGTCGTTGATGGCAAAGAAACCGTCAGGACGGTCGTCGCGCTTCAGCAGTTCCGGTGTCACATACTCAGCATCGGCACGGTTGTCGCAGATGCGTGTCAGCGTCTCGTCAAACGTCAGCCCATGCTTCAGCAGGGCATCCTTATAGCCGTTAAAGCGGTTCTTCGAAATCTCCAGTGTCGGCGCAGAACCATAGAAGGCGATGCGGTGGCAGCCCGTCTCTATGAGATGCGTCACGGCATTGAACGCGCCCATGTAGTCGTCGACAACCACACGGCTGGCATTGACACCCGTGCAAATGCGGTCGTAGAACACCAGAGGCACACCGGCATCTATCAGTCGCTGGAAGTGGTCGTACTTCTGTGTATCCTTGGCCTGTGACACAATAACACCACACACCTTGTTCTCAAAGAAAGACTGACAGATGCGCACCTCGCGCTCATAATTCTCCTGACTGGTAGCCACCAGCAGACGGTAGCCCTGTGCCGTGGCCTCTTCCTCAATGCCGCTGAGCACAGAAGCAAAATAATAATGTACGAAATTAGGAATGATGACGCCAATCAGTTTCTGGGGTTTTACCTTCGAGTTGCGCAGACTTTCGGCAATGACATTCGGCGTGAAGTTATGCTCGCGTGCATACTGCCGGATGGCGGCCCGACGCTCTGCCGAGATACGGGACGAATCCTTCAGCGCACGCGATACCGTTGCCACCGAGATACCAAACTCGCGGGCAATGTCCTTCATCGTCAATGTCGCATTTTCTTTCATCGTTTTTAGTTATTCGATGGCAAAGGTAGTAAAAACTTCCATTCGGTGTTTTCACACCTTATTTATTTTTGTACAGCCATGCGTGCAAACGTTTGCATTGTCATAATAACGGATTTATCTTAAAAAAAGTATAACGAAAGAAAACAATTCCTATCTTTGCAACACCAATTCAGTTGATTTACAACAAGCACTGTGATTATCGAGAACTTAAAACAGTATATACTAACATTAAAAATTACATTGATGAAGCAGGTAAACATTAAGATTCCGTTTAGGATGCTCGTCCTCGTGTTAGGACTTTTCCTATCGGTAGGAGCCTTTGCGCAGATTGACGTCAAAGGACATGTTAAGGATGCTCAGGGCGAACCCATTATCGGAGCCACCGTACGTGTAGCCGGCACACAGACCGCTACCGTCACCGACTTCGATGGCAACTTCGCCTTGAAAGCCAATCAGGGTGCCGACATCAGCATCAGCTATATCGGCTATCAGACAGCTACCGTCAAGGCAGCCCCCTCTGTAGAGGTAACGCTGCAGGACGACGCCGCTGTTCTGGAGAATGTGGTGGTCATCGGTTACGGCCGCGCCAAGAAGTCTGACTTGACAGGTTCGGTGACAGCCATCAAACCTGATGAGATGAACCACGGTTTGCAGGTCAGTGCCCAGGACATGCTGCAAGGTAAGGTTGCAGGTGTCAACATCACCAACGGTGGTGGTCAGGCAGGTGGCGGCGCTACTATCCGTATTCGTGGCGGCTCGTCGCTCAACGCTAGCAACGACCCGTTGATTGTCATCGACGGTCTGACTATGGACAGCTATGGCAAGGAAGGTACATCCAATCCCCTTTCGCTGGTCAACCCGAACGATATCGAGTCGTTCACGGTATTGAAGGATGCTTCGGCCACCGCCATCTATGGTAGCCGTGCATCTAACGGTGTTATTATCATCACGACCAAGAAGGGTCGTGCAGGTACAGCCCCGAAGATCAGCTACAATGGCAATGTATCTGTGTCTACCGTCAAGAAGACACTGGACGTGATGGACACCTCTGAATATCTGCCATACATCAAGAACCTGGTGATGAATGCACGCGGCTACTCAGAAGAAGAGTATCTTGCCAGCCCCGAATACAAGAACTTGGGTTATTTTGACGAGCAGGGTAACCACTTGTTCGCCGACACCGACTGGCAGAAGGAAATCTACCGCACAGCAGTATCTACTGACCACAACATCACAGTGACCGGTGGTCTGCAGAACATGCCGTATCGTGTCAGCCTCGGCTATACAAACCAAAACGGTATTGTCAAGAAGAACAACTACCAGCGTTATACCGCCAGTATCAACGTGTCGCCGACCTTGCTTGACAAGCACTTGACATTCAACATCAACGCCAAGGGTATGTATTCCAAGACAGAATGGAACAATGGCGGTGCCATATACAATGCTCTGTCGATGGATCCCACCAAGCCCGTTTATGCAGTCACCAGCGAGATGAAGAAAAACTACGCTGGCTTTTGGCAGTGGCCCAGCTCTGCTACTTGGGCAGACACGGAGTGGACATCCAACGTGAACTCGCTGGCTCCACAGAACCCCGTCGCTGCTTTAGAGCTGTACGAGAATACGGGTAAGACCAAGTCGCTCGTAGGCAACATTGAGGCAGTCTATAAAGTTCACGGACTGGAAGACCTTCAGTTCCATGTCAATGCCGGTATGGACTTGACAAGCGGTAAGTCTGTTTCAGAGCAGAGCCCCTATAGCTTTGACAACTATTACTATGGCCACTACTCAAACGGCAAGACAGACACTTATAACCTCTCCCTCAATGCATACGCCGACTACATGAAGGAGATTGACGTTCACAACATCACTGCTATGGTGGGTTACGAGTGGCAGCATTTCCACAAGAAGAACACCTGGCATTCTTACGGACTCTATCCCGCTACCAACACTGAAACGCCGGGTGAGTATTACAACGAGGAGAACAATCCGCCTTACAAGACTGAGAACTATCTTGTATCGTTCTTCGGACGTTTCAACTATACGCTTTTGGATCGTTACATGCTGACGGCTACTGTACGTGCCGACGGTTCTTCACGCTTCAACTGGCTGAAGACTGCCGACAACCAGCAGTGGGGCGTATTCCCCTCTGCAGCCTTTGCATGGAAAATCAATGAGGAGCCATTCCTGAAGAACGCCAACTGGCTGTCAGACTTCAAACTCCGCTTAGGATGGGGTATCACTGGTCAGCAGGAAGGTATCGGCGACTTCACCTATATCCCCACCTATACGCCTAACATCCAGGGAGCCTACTATTACCTCTTCGGTGACGGTTCAACCACACGTCCCGACGGTTTCTATCAGGCTCTGACATGGGAAAAGACCACCACTTGGAACGCCGGTATCGACTTCGGCATTCTGAACGACCGTCTGACCTTCGCATTCGATGTCTACCATCGCAAGACCAAGGATCTGATCAACAGCGTGGTACTGCCCGTCGGTACAAACTTCACCAACAAGATTGACAAGAACATCGGTTCGTTGCATAACACCGGTATTGAGTTCGCCACCAACTGGCGCGCCATCCAGACCAAAGACCTCTCCTGGCAGCTGGGCTACAACTTCACTTGGAACAAGAACGAGATTGACGAACTTGTCGACGGCACTAACCCCGACTATATGATTCTCCATGGCGGAGCAGCCTATGGTGTCGGTGGCAACGTCAAGTCCTGGCACGTCGGTTCGCCCGTCGAGGCATTCTATGTTTACCAGCAGGTTTACGACCAGAACGGCCAGCCCATCTACGGACAGTTTGTTGACCGTAATGGCGACGGCACCGTCACGGCAGCCGACCGCTACTTCTACAAGAAGTCTAACCCCGACGTGATGATGGGATTAACCTCCAAGGTGATGTGGAAGAAGTGGGACTTCAGCTTCTCCATGCGTGCCAACATCAACAACTACGTTTACAATGGTGTTGAGGCTGGCGGTATTTCTAACGTATCCATCACCGGTCTATATACTGGTAGCGCATGGCACAATGTCTATAAGGACGCTGCCATCAAAGGCTGGATGGGTATTAGCGAGAAGACAACACTCTCTGACTACTTCATCCAGAACGCCTCATTCCTAAAGATGGACAACATCACCTTAGGCTACTCTTTTGACAAACTGTTCAATACCAACATCAACGGTCGTGTTTACCTGACTGCTCAGAACGTGTTCACCATCACGAAGTACAAAGGCATCGACCCCGAAATCGATGGCGGCTATGACGGCAGCATCTATCCACGCCCATTTACTGGAATCTTCGGTTTAAGTCTGAACTTCTAAGCGGCGTTGCCCTAATTGAAAATTGATAATTGATAATTGACAATTGAAGTTTATGAAAAAGAATATATTTAAGCAAATTATCCCTGCTGCAGTCCTGGTCTGCTCATTAGGCTTCACGGCCTGTGTCAACGACCTGCATGTGGAGAACATCAACCCGCAGCAGAATCCTAACTATACCGAAGAGGCACTGCTGAACAAGATTTACAGCAGCTTTGTACTCACAGGTCAGCAAGGCCCTGCAGGAAAGGGTGACATTCAGGGTGTTGACGAAGGCTTCTCTGACTACTACCGCAATGTGTGGGAGTTACAGGAGTTCACCACCGACGAGGCCAGCTGGATATGGATTGGTGACCCCGGTATCCCCGAACTGCTGCATAACACTTACGATGCCAGCAACTCGTGTTCCTCTGGACTTTACTATCGTCTCTTCTTTACCATCACACTGTGTAACTACTATCTCGACCAGTTCCCCGCTGACGGCAGTGAGGAGAACACCAAGCGCCGCGCTGAAGTACGCTTCGTACGCGCCTTTACCTACTATCAGGTGATGGACCTCTACGGCAGCGCCACGTTCACCGAGCATGTTGTGGCAGAACCGGGTGAGCGCTATACTCGCGACCAGTACTTCACCTACATTGAGAAAGAGCTGAAGGAGATTGAGGACGAATTAGGTGCAGCCGGTACGATGACCTACGGACGTGTCGACAAGGTCGCTGCCCAGTTGCTGCTGGCCCGTCTCTATCTGAATGCCGAGGTTTATACAGGTACACCCAGGTGGGGCGACGCCAAGGCGTATGCCGAGAAGGTCATCAACAACGGCTACTACCACCTGAACACCAAGACGGCTGTCAATCCCGTTACCGGCGAGAAGTATTCTGCCTATCAGCTGCTGTTCCTGGCCGACAACGACACCAACGGTGCCCAGTATGAGGACATCTTCCCCATCCTGCACGACGGTGTAAACACGCAGAGCTATGGTGGTATGCACTACCTCATTCTTTCCTCATACGCCAAGCCGACAGAGAGCGACATGGATAAATTCATTCCCTCTGGCACCACTTGTAGATGGGGTAAGTGTATGCGCGTCAAGGGTAAACTCATCGACAACTTCTTCGGAACAGAGACCGAGCTTCCCGCAGAGCCCACTTCACAGGAAGAGATTACCAAGATTGCCGGTGACGACCGCGCCCTGTTCTACACCGGTAAAGGCTATACCAAGTACATCGTCGACGAGACCGACGCCACTCACGGCTACGCCTGCTCGAAGTTCCGCAATGTCCGCTCTGACGGTGGAACAACCAGCATCGTTGACCAGTATGTAGACACCGACCTGCCGCTGATGCGTATCGCAGAGGCCTATCTGACCTATGCCGAGGCCGAGACGCGACTGAACGGTGCAACGGCTGACGCTGCCAGCAAGATCAATGAACTGCGTAAGCGCGCCAATGCCGCTACCCAGAACAGCTATACACTCGCAGACATCTGTACAGAGTGGTCGAAAGAGTTCTGGAACGAAGGACGTCGCCGTATGGACCTGATCCGTTTCAACAGCTATGGCGGACAGTCTGTCTACACTTGGGAGTACATGGGCGGTGCAGCCAATGGCTCACAGTTCCCCTCGTTGCGCAACATCTTTGCCATTCCTCTGAACGACCTGACCAACAATCCGAACCTCGTTCAGAATCCGGGCTACTAATGCGAGCTACGCTCTAATTGATAATTGATAATTGATAATTGAAAATTGAAACATGAAGGTTATGAAAAAGATATATAAAAGCATGCTCTTCCTGGCTATTGCAGCCGTGCCCTTCCTTACTTCCTGTAAGGATGACAACGACAGCAATCCCACTTTGAGCATCCCCGACAGTTTTGTGCTGAACATACCTGAAATGGCAGACAACAACATCTACGATTTGCCTTTCGGTACGGTCAACGTGACAGCATCGCAGCCCGACTACGGTGGCTGGCCCGCAGCAGTAACCTACGCCATACAGGTGTCACTCAACGGTAGTGATTGGACAGAGCTGCCCACCACCTATCCCATTCCGGATATGAGTATCGACGGTTCTGAGATCAACGATGTGGTATTACCGCTCTATCGTGAGACTCACAATGATGAGGATCCTGCAAGTGGTCTGCTCGTCTATATGCGTTCACGTGCATTCCTGGGTGACACAGGCCCCAACTATGCAGAAGTGTTCTCAAACACAGTCAACATCAAGGTTTATGCCTGGGAGGCTCCGAAGGATCTGTCACTGCCCACCAACATCTTCGTTTGCGGTGGTAGCATTGGCGACGCCTGGAGCACATGGAAGCCCGTGCCGCCGATTTGGACGAAGGAAGGCCAGTTCTACACCATGGTCTATAACAATGCTGACGGATTCAAGTGGGGTAACAAGCCTAACGACTGGTTCGGCTATGACATGATTGACGAATATGACAATCAGGTTGACGGCATGACCATCTCTACTGACAACGATGGCAACATTGTCTTCGACAAGGCTGGATGGTATGTACTGAAGTTCGTTGCATCCATTGAGGGCAAGAAGATTAAGTACAAACTGACCGTTGCCGAGGGTAAGGCCTGCCTCATTGGCGCTGCTGTCGACGGTGGTAGCTGGAGTGGCTTAGAGATGACTGCTCCTGCCGGCAAGGACGGTAACTGGACATTCAGCGACTTCACCGGTTCTGGTGAGATGCGTGCATACATCGTCGTTCCTGGTGTTGACTGGTGGCAGACTGAGTTCACCATCCTCAACGGCAACGGTGAACTGGTATGGCGTGATGCTGATCACAACAGCAACAACAACTGGAAGGATGACGTAGGCGAAGAGTACTCTGTCACGGTAGGTCCTGGCAAGCAGGTTAACGTGAACTTCGACCGCAGTACTGGTTTTGTAGAAGATCTTTAATGCGGGCGTTGCCCTAATTAAAATTGATAATTGATAATTGATAATTGAAGTTTATGAAAAAGAATATATTGTTCGGTGGAATGCTGCTCCTTGCAGCAGCATTCACCGGTTGCTCGGAAGACTTCAAGGACTGGGCCAACTCCATCACCAATCCCCAGCCGGAAGCCATTACCATTCCCGGTGTGTCGGCCTCAGCAGCCGCTACCAACATCGACTTGGGCAAAGCTGAAGAGAGCGTCAAACTGATTACCCTCAGCACAGCTACCTTCCCGGAAGGAACCACGCTTGACAAGATGCGTATTGTCCTGACGCCGACTGGCGTAGAGGAAGCTGACTCAAAGACCCTCCAAGCCATCTCGACGATTGAAGGAACCTTCTCAAAGGAAGCCCTCCAGGAAATCATTGTCAGCAACTATGGCAGAAAGCCCGATGTACGTACGTTCGAGGCTCAGGTCTATCTTGACGGCATCTATAACGGACAGGCTGCCTATATCGACGCTGGCAAAGTTGATCTGACCCTCATCCCCGAGGCTCCATACATCGCACAGAACTACTACATCGTAGGTGGTACGAAAGCCTGGGATGCCTCTAAGGACCAGAAGTTCAAGCACAGCGACAAGGATGTCTACGATGATCCTATCTTCACCATCGTCATTGATGGTAATCCCGAAGGCGACTGCTGGTTTGCCATTGGCGACGACGAAGGCGTAGAAGCTATCGCTGACAATGTATGGGACAAGCTGTTTGGTATCGTTGGTGGCGACAATAAGGCCACATCCGGTAAGCTCGACTACCGCTACAACATGGGTGCCGACAACACCTTCTGTGTATCGAATGCCAAGAAGATCAAGGTCACCATCGACATGATGGAGCAGACCTTCGAGATTCAGACCGTCAACGTTGCCGACACTTACTATCTCATCGGCGACATGGGAACTTGGGGCAACGACAAGAGCATGAAGATGTCGCACAGCGACAAAGACGTGTTCGAGGATCCCATATTCACCTATGTCTTTACAGGCGGAAGAGAACTGTGGTTTGCCTTCGGCGATGCCGAAGCACTGGATGCCATCGATGCCGGTGACTGGAACCAACTCTTCGGTACGAAAGGCGCCAGCGAGGACCTCAGCGGTTCTTATGACCGCCGCACCAACCTCGGCGGTGACCACTCGTTCCACGTTGACGGCTCGGCCAAGTTCTACCGCTTCACCATCAACGCCCTCGAGATGACCTATGAGATTAAACCGCTTAACTTCCAGGAGTACATCTACGAGGCTGGTGTCAACAACGACTGGGGTGGCTTTGAACAGGCGCTCTACTGTGCAGACGGCAATGGCACTTACACAGGTTTCTTCTATGCCCAGGATGCTGACTGGTCAGGTGGCAAGGGTGCCTTCAAGTTCCGCGGTGCTGCCAACAACTGGGATAACGGCAACTACGGCACAGGCACATTCGACGAAGCAACCCTGAGCGGTACGCTCATCGACGACGGCGGTTCTGGCAACATCTTGCCTGAACCCGGCTTCTACCGCGCCGACGTCAACATAGCAAACATGACTTTCCAGCTGACCGCTATCCACAGCGTCTATGTAGTAGGTAGCGCCGTCAACAACGACTGGGATAACGGTGTCAAGATGACCTACAATCTGTCGAAACACTGCTGGGAGTGCGACGCCACCTTCACCGAGGCAGGAGTCATCAAGTTCAAGGGCAACGGCACCTGGGACAACGAGGACGGTAACTGGGGCGGTACGATGGACAACATCATCAATGGCTCCAACGACAACATCCCCGTTAGCCTGACTGGTGATGTACACATCGAGTTCTATCCCACCTGCGACACGAAGTCCTACTGCACTATCACAGCCAAGTAAGACTCATTCCTTATCATCTCACTCATCAGGCGGACACCCAAACAGTGCCCGCCTGTTGTTTTTTATTTACTACAACTATGACAACTTGGACAACATTTTTATAACAATCGTCTGGTGCCGCAATAAGTTGTCTTAGTTGTCTCAGTTGTATTAAATGAAAAAGCATGTTGTCTGAGGTGACGTCGCAAAAAGCTGCATTTCTTGCATTTCCTGCACCAAAGACGGCATTATAGAAAAATTAACAAAAGTATCAAAAATAAGTACCCAATCTTGATACTCAGAATATCCGGCCTTGATACTCAGAGTATCCAGCCTTGATACTCAGAGTATCAGGGTTGGATATGAAAACCATACTACATACTGGTGCAGGAAATGCAGGAAAAGCAAGAAATACAGGAAAGTTCAAGACAACATAGACAACAAAAGACAACATGCTTTTATATTTACTACAACTGAGACAACTAAAACAACTTATTGCGGCACCAACGATTGTTTAAAATGTTGTCCAAGTTGTCTGAGTTGTATTTAATAGCCCCAAGTTGTAGTAAAATCTGTGGGATCTGTGAGATCTGTGTGAGTTTTTGTCCTAAACATTTGGAATATAGCGATATTATTCGTACCTTTGCGCCCGAGAGGGGTGTGGACTGTTGCGTCCATGCCCGATGTAGCGTTTTATATTGAATGAACAGAAACAATAATAATAACTAACTAAAAAAATACAAGAATATGAAAAAACTATTACAAATGAAATTCATGCTCCTGCTGTGTGCTCTCATAGTGGGAAGCGGAACGATGTGGGCAGAAGACGTTTTAACTCTTGATTGTGCCACGCCAGCTCCTACTGGAAGTACCTCTACTGCATTAAGTTCAACCTCTGATGTGGCAACATTTCTAAATTCTGCTGCAGGTTTGTCATCTGCTGAAAACAAAATAACTTGTAGCGTTAAAACCGGAGACATCTATAAGGGTAAAGGTTCCGGAGGCGGAAATATTCCCCAGCAATGTTTAAAAGTCGGCAAAGCCTCTGGCGGTGGTTCTTTTACATTCACGATACCTAACAATTATGATGAAATTGACGAAGTTAAGATGACATGCTATGGCTGGAAAACTTCATCTTCAATTAGTGTAAACGGCGGAACCGCCCAAACTTTCACTACAGCTCAGGCAGTAACAACAAAAACTTTCGAGTTATCATCATCAAGCCGAACAATTGCCATTGCCGTAACAAGCAGTGCTGTATGTATAACAGAAATAGTATTAAAAAAATCTGGCGGCTCAACAACTTTTAAAGTTACTTATAATGGCAACGATGCAACCTCAGGCAACGTTCCCGTAGACAATAACGAATATGCAGCAAATGCAGAAGTTACCGTCCTTGGCAATACTGGTGACCTGGCCAAAACAGGCTGTGCTTTTGACGGTTGGAATACACAAGCAAATGGAGGAGGAACAAACTATGATGCTGATGATACATTCACCATTTCAGCCAACACCACGCTCTATGCAAAGTGGACTCCTTATACTATCACAGCCCAAAGTAACAATGAATCATATGGTACAGTTACTTTAAGTGGGAACGAGATAACAGGTTCGCCAAATAGCGGTTATCGCTATGCTAACCCTGCATATACTGTAGCCCCTGAAAATTCCGCAACAGTTGTTCAAGATGGTAACACATTTACAGTTACTCCAACAGCGAATACTACTATTACTATTAATTTTGAGGCTATTCCAACTCATACCGCAACATTCTCGGTAAACGGAACAACCACAACAACTGATTTCCAAGAGGGTGCAGCCATCGAATTCCCAGAGGTTAGCAATATTGATGGCATGACCTTCTTAGGTTGGACAAGTAACGAGATCAACGGAACAACTGATACTGCTCCAGAATTTGTTGATGTCACTTCAGCCACAATGGGAACAGAAAGCATCAACTACTATGCTGTATTTGCACTTCTTGTCGCCCCTGGAACAACTTCTACCGTTACCGATGAACTGACATACGATGTTATAGGTGTTAAAGGAACAAATTATTCTCCTTGGAGTAATCTAACGGTTACAAGTGATGCTATCTATGCTGGTAATAGCGCAGGCGGTAATAGTGCAATCCAGTTGCGCACAAAAGACAGCAACAGCGGTATTGTGACAACGACCTCTGGTGGTAAGCTTAAGAAGGTGACTGTTAAATGGAATGGAAACACAGCAAATGACAGAACGCTTGACATTTATGGAAAGAATACGCCATACACTGAAGTATCGAATTTGTATGGCGCTAATACACAAGGAACGAAAATAGGCAGCATCGTCTGTGGCACAAGCACAGAGTTGACAATTTCAGATGACTACACATTCATCGGATTGCGCTCTAACAGTGGCGCTATGTATCTTGACAAGATTACGATTGAATGGGAAACTGGTAGTACGCCTGATACCTATTCAGACTACTGCACCACAATTCCTGCAATGCTGACGGTAACTATTGCCGAGGCTTGTACTGACGGTAGTAAGTATTATGGAACCTTTAGTTCTTCATCTGCATTCAAAGTACCTGCCAATGTGACGGTATCAGAGATTGGCATTGACGCTGAAGGCAAGATGGATGTCCACAACTATGATAGCGGTGATGTTGTTCCCGCCAATACGGGTGTGATGGTCTCTGCTACTACATTCGGTGAACACAAGCTCATTATATCTTCTGAGGAAGGTACGCCCATCCCTGACTTCACCAACGCCCTGCGTCCTTCTGGTGATAATGGTATCTCGGCAAATGACATGGGAACTAAAGATCCTAACTGCCTGTACTACCGCCTGACGATGCACAACGACACGCAGATTGGCTTCTGGTGGGGTAATGAGAACGGTACTGCCTTTGCAGTGGGTTCCAACAAGGCTTATATGGCTGTGCCTACCTCGGTGGCTGGTGCCCGCAACGGCTTCGCATTCGGCGACGATGCTACCGGCATCAGCAACGTGAACATTAACCTTAACGATAACGATAATTGCTACGACCTGCAGGGCCGCAAGGTCAACAAGCCTGGCAAGGGTCTCTACATCGTGAACGGCAAGAAGGTTGTGATTAAGTAAAAGAGATGAGGGCTCGCTCACAGGGGGACAGACCCTCTGTGAGGGAGCTTCAATGGAATTGAAGATAAAATAAAGATTTATACTATGAATAAGAAAATGTATATCGACCCCACCATGAGGGTGGTCATGGTGAAGCCTGCAAAGGTGATATGCGTCTCGGGCGGCGTAGAGGATGGCGACAAGCCGGGTGACGAATACTCTGGCGGTGATGTCACATACTCCCGCCAAGACGGCTGGGACATTGAAGAAGATTAAATGCCTCCCCATTAATACAAAGTTAATGCGAGACTACAAAGAAAAACATCAAACAAAGGCATTGTTTTTGTAAACAATGCCTTGTTTTTTTGTAAATTGCTCCAGCTCGGAGCTAGACACCCTCCAGCCCGAAGCTCAACACCCTCCAGCCCGAAGCTCAACGCCCTCCAGCCCGGAGCTCAACATCTATGCACAAATACGGGGCCGAATGCTTACTTTTCTGCATCCTCAAGGTAGAATTTTGAGTATGCCACATAGTGCTCGGCGTTGTCGGTCTGGCCGGGGCGGACGGGCTTGATGTACTTGGCGGGTACCCCACCCCATATCTCACCGGCGGGAATTTTTGTGTTCTGGAGCACCAAGGCACCTGCGGCGACAATAGCCCCCTCGCCTACCTCACAGCCGTCGAGCAGCGTGCTGCCCATGCCGATGAGGGCGTGGTCGTGGATGGTACAGGCGTGAACGGTGACGTTATGGCCGATGGTGACATAGCTGCCGATGTGTGTCGGTCCCGTCTCGTGGGTCACATGGACGCAGGAGCCGTCCTGCACGTTGGTACAGTTGCCGATGGTGATAGGTGCCACGTCGCCCCTGACCACGGCATTGAACCACACGCTGCACTCGTCGCCCATGGTGACATCGCCGACGATGGTAGCATTCTCGCTGAAATAGCAGTCACGGCCCCACTTGGGACTCAGACCGCGATAACTCTTAATTAAAGCCATTTTTAAGGTAAAAGTGATTAGTAAAAAGTGAATAATTTACTACCGCGCAGATTTCTCTCTTTCCTTTTGTTCGCGGCGGGCAGCCTTCTCAGCCTTCTTCTGTTCACGGCGGGCAGCCTTCTCTGCTTTCTTCTGTTCGCGGCGGGCGGCCTTTTCAGCCTTCTTCTGCTGTCGGCGCTCGTCACGGGCAGCCTTGTCCTCGTCAGAGAGCTTGTGGAACCTGATGCCGGGCTTGACCTTCATCTTGTGCATCTCGCTGGTGTTGGTAAACGAGAAGTTGCACAGCACATCGACGCGCTTGCCCTTGACGGTCATCTTACCTTCGGCCAGGGCGCCGTCGCTCTGCATGGTAGCCACGATGTTGCGTACCTTGATCTTCTTGTATCTGGCCTCCCTGACCTCTGCCTCCACCTCGCCGATGGGCAGCTTGCCACCCTTGATACGGCGTATTTTGGCTGTACGCACCTTGGAGATGTCGAAGCGGAAACGGGCCTGGCAGTCCAGCTTGCCGATGTCGGGCAAATCCATCACCTTGCCTAACATGAAGGAGTCAGTGGTGACAAAGCCTGACACGTATTTGTTCTGACCGTCGAGGGCGAAGTTGAAGTTGACGGGACCTGCCGCCGTCTTGAGCAGTCCCTGGAACTCCTCACGGCGCCACAGTACACGGAAGTCGCCGGTATAGTGGATGGTGCCCAAGCGGTTCAGCTGTTCCATCATGAAGCGCTTGACGGGGAACTGGCGGATGATGCGCTCCTTGATGCCGCCTTGCGCCATCATGTCAGCCACATGGAACTGCACCTTCAGCTGGCGGCTGTCCTTCAGGTTGGTGATGTCGCCAAAGGCGCGTATCTGCAACTTGCGGTCGGTAGTCGCCACACGCACGTTGCGGAAGTGCAGGGCTTCATTGGTGCCTGAGAAGGTGGTCTGAAGCGTGAGAGGCAGCGTGAAGTTGGACAGCACGGGGGCAAAAGGCCGTGCAATATCCTTGAGCAGCACCTTGCCCGTGATAGGTGACGTCTGGAAGGCCAGCGCCTGCTGTTTGCGCTTGTTGGGCAGCTGGACGGTGGCACGGTCGAAGCGGAGCTTGGTATGGTGCAGGGCAATATGTACGTCGCGCAGGTGCATCACCCCGCTGTCGACGGCGGCTTGGAAGCGCAGACTGTCCACGTTGAGGCCCGAGCCGACGTCTCTGGCGCGGCACTTGCTGACGGCGAAGGCCAGGCTGTCCTTGTGGGCATTCGTCACCGTTACATGCATGGAAGCCATGACGTCGAGGTGGCCGGCATCGAAGAAGCCGCGATGGGGCTTGCCCTTATTCTTGCGCGGCAGGTGGTTGTTGGTGACGAAATGCGCCTCTTCAAGCGTCAGATAGCGTTTGTCGGGCGTGAACACCACCGTGAGCATGGATATCTGCAGCAGGTTGTCAACGTTGCCACGGCGGGTATGGCTGACCCACTGGCGGTGCAGCTGCCGTATGGTGGCCGTATGGCTGTCCTCCTTGCGCCGGTCGTAGTTGAGCGAGCCCAGGCTGTAGTGCTGGTCGTTATAGGTCACGTTGACGCGCTCCAGGTGCATGCGGTAGAGTCCCAAGACGAATTTCTGGTTCTTGATGGTGTCGCGCTCCTCCTTGGTCTTACGTTTACCGTCGCGCTTGAAGACATCGAGTGCAAACTGATAGTTGGGCACGGAGTCGCCCTCTTCCTTCAGCAGCAGTACGTTGACGCCCTTGACGGTGGCCTGGTTGATGTGAACCTTATTGTGCAAGAGCGGCGCCACATCCATGGTGACCGAGAGCGTGTCGAGGTGCAGCATCTGGCGCTGCTGGCGGTCGGCGACGTCAAGTCCGTAGAGTCGGACGTCCTGTCTGAAAAGTCCGACGCTGATGCTGTCAATATGAACACGCGTCTGCAGCTTGTCGGAGAGCAGGCGTGTCGCCCTGCGCAGCATGCGGTCCTGGAAGGCGCTGCTATTGAGCACGAAGAAGCCACCGACAACCACGGCAATCACCAACACCACCACAGCTAACACCGTCTTCAAAATACGTTTGAGCACGGTGGTTATGAACGGGCGGGCAGTGTCGGCATCCTTGTTCATGGCCATTGTATATCGGCAAGTATTTTCTTGGTGGCACCGGTCATCTGCTGGACGAAGGCACCAGCCTTACGGCCAGCGTCGGCGATGGCCTGTGGCTCATCTATCAGGCGCTGCATGATGCGGCGGAAGTCGTCGGCATTGGTAATCTCCAGTCCGCCACCGCAGGCTTTCAGTCCCTGCGCCTCCTGGAAGCGCTGGTTGTTGGGACCGAAGATGACGGGGACGTCCCAGACGGCAGCCTCAAGGGTGTTATGGATGCCTACGCCGAAGCCGCCACCCACGTATGTGACATCGGCATAGCGGTAGATGCTGGAGAGCAGACCGAAGCAGTCGATGATAAGAACGTTAACGGGAACGTTAACGGGAACGGGAACGTTAACGGGAACGTTAACCTGAGTGTAGCGGGCATGGGTGAAGCCGATGGCATCGAGTTTGCTCTCTATCTGCTGCAGGTGGTCTTCGCCGATGACGTGGGGCGCAATGACGAGTTTCCAGTCTTTGTGTCCCTTGAAGAAGGGAATGAAGATGTCCTCGTCAGGCTGCCAACTGCTGCCGGCAACGAAGACCTTATTAACGGGAACGTTAACGTGAACGTCAACATTGGCCTCCCTTTGAGAGTGTGGTGCTGCAAGGGCGTTGACGTTGACGTCGACGTTGACGTTGTCTCCATGACCTATAAAATCCTCGACAACGGAGAGTTGCTTGGCGGCTTCCTTGATTTGCAGCACGCGGTCGAAGCGGGTGTCGCCGACAACGGTGACGTCGGTGATGCCCAGCGTGGCCAGCAGGTCGCGGCTGATGTCGTTCTGGACGTAGAAGCGGGTGAAGCACTTCAGCACATGGCTGTACTGTCGGCCATACCAGCGGAAGAAAATCTGACCGGGGCGGAAGATGCTGCTGACGCTGTAAAGGGGGACGCCACGGTGCTTCAGTATGTGCAGGTAGTTATACCAGAACTCGTACTTGATGAAGAAAGCCATCACCGGGCGCACGGTACGCAGGAAGCGGCGGGCGTTGGTGATGGTGTCCAACGGCAGGTAGCAGATGATGTCGGCCCCTTCGTAGTTCTTGCGCACCTCATAGCCTGACGGCGAGAAGAACGTCAGCAGGATCTTATACTCCGGATGCTCGCGGCGCAACTGCTCCATGAGCGGGCGGCCCTGTTCGAACTCGCCCAAGGAGGCGGCATGGAACCACACGTACTTCGCCGTGGGGTCTACCTTCTCCCTGAGGATGCGGGTGGCATCGCGCTCGCCGCGCCACATCTTGCGCACCTTCTCGCTGAAAAGGCTCGCAATGACGACGCCCAAGTAATAGAGATAAATGATTAAATTATACATTTCGTTATTTCGGGATTTCGGGATAACGGTATAACGGTATTTCGGGATAACGGTATTCCGTTACTGCGGTATTTCGTTATTTCGACAGGACTTCGATGGCGCGCTTCATGCGACTGATGGTCTCCTCCTTGCCCAAGAAGGCTGAGATGTCGAACATGCCGGGACCCTTGCCCTCGCCGACGAGCGTCAGGCGCCAGGCGTTCATGATGTTGCCGAGCTTGTAGCCCTTCTCCTCAATCCAGGCATGGACGATGCGCTCCTGGTTCTCCAAGGAGAAGTCGTCGATACCCTCCAGCACACCGATGAGTTCGGTGAGCTGCTGTGCGGAGTCTTCCTTCCAGCGCTTCTTGGCCGTCTTCTCGTCGTAGGCGGTGGGAGCGATGAAGAAGAACGAGCACAGGGGCCACAGTTCGTGGACGAAGCTGACGCGGTCTTTCATCATGCGTGTCACCTCTAAGACGCGCTCTGGCGTCTCTTCCGGGCAATGCTCCTTGACGAGGGGCAGGAAGAGGGCGGCAATCTCCTCGTTCGACTTCTTGAGGATGTATTCGTGGTTGAACCAGATGGCCTTCTCGTAGGCGAACTTGGCACCGGCCTTGGAGCACTTGGTGATGTCGAAGAGGGGCACGAGCTCGTCTAACGTAAAGAGTTCCTGCTCGGTGCCGGGGTTCCAGCCTAACAGCGCGAGGAAGTTGATGACAGCCTCAGGGAAGTAGCCGTCCTCACGGTAGCCGCGAGAGGTCTCGCCGCTCTTGGGGTCGGTCCAGCGCAGCGGGAACACGGGGAAGCCGAGGCGGTCGCCGTCGCGCTTCGACAGCTTACCCTTGCCGTCGGGCTTCAGCAGCAGCGGCAGGTGAGCGAACTGCGGCATGGTGTCCTCCCAGCCGAAGGCGCGGTAGAGCATGACGTGCAGCGGTGCCGAAGGCAGCCACTCCTCGCCACGGATGACGTGCGAGATCTCCATCAGGTGGTCGTCGACGATGTTGGCCAGATGGTAGGTAGGCAGCTCGTCGGCACTCTTGTAGAGCACCTTGTCGTCGCAGATGTCGCTCTTCACGCGGACCTCGCCGCGGATGAGGTCGTTGACCAGGATTTCCTGGTTAGGCTCGACACGGAAGCGCACGACATACTGATGTCCCTCGGCAATGAGGCGGTCGACCTCCTCCTTCGGCAGCGTCAGCGAGTTGCGCATCTGCTGGCGGGTATGGCAGTCGTACTGGAAGTTCTGCACCTCAGCACGCTTCTGCTCCAGCTCCTGCGGGGTGTCGAAGGCGATGTATGCCTTGCCGTTGTCCAACAGCTGCTGGACATACTTCTTATAGATGTCGGGCGCTCGCTCTGACGGTAGGGACCTTTGTCGCCACCGAACGAGACACCCTCGTCGAACTGGATACCCAGCCACTTGAAACTCTCGATGATATACTCCTCGGCACCGGGGACGAAGCGCGTGGAGTCGGTGTCCTCAATGCGGAACACCAGGTCGCCGCCGTGCTGGCGGGCAAACAGATAATTATACAAAGCGGTACGTACACCACCAATATGCAAAGCCCCCGTGGGACTCGGTGCAAAGCGCACCCTGACTCTTCTTTCTGTCATTTTCACCTTATTATTTATGTAATTTGGCTGCAAAGATACGAAAAAAATACGCATTATGAATTATGAATTATGAATTATTTCGTATCTTTGCACTCAAATATCACCATTATGAGCAGTTTGAACCTCAAAGACAACAATATATGGCGTGAATTTCTCATCTACGCCGCACTGGTCGTCACCACTGTAGCCATTACCGTGTGGGCGATGCCCCACGACAGCAGCAGCATCTATCACATTGAACAGGGCAGGCCCTGGAAATACGGCGAACTGACAGCTCCCTTCGACTTTGCCATCATGAAGTCTGACGAGGTCATCAAGCACGAGCGCGACAGTGCGCTGAAGCACTACGAACCCTACTACCGCTACCAGGAGGATACGGAGCGCAAGATGGTGAAGAAGTTTACTGCCGACTATGCCGACGGTATCGCCGGCGTGCCCGACGACTACATCAGCATCATCTCGAACCGCCTGCACAGCCTCTACCAGCAGGGCATCATGGAGTCCAAGGAGTACGAGGAACTGCGCGCCGACACGACGGCCATGATCAGCATCGTCAGCAAGAACCAGGCCTCCAGCGTGTCTATCATGGAGGTGTACTCGGCGAAGAAAGCCTACGAACAGCTCTTCATGGACGAGAAGATTGCCGCCATGCGCAACCAGCTGCAGAAGTGCAACCTGAACGACTACATCGTCCCCAACCTGGTCTATGACAAGGAGCGCAGCGAAACCAGCAAGAACGAGCTGACAGGCAGCATACCGCTGGCCAGCGGACTGGTGCTGAAGGGACAGAAAATCATTGACCGCGGCGACATCGTCACGGAGAGGACGGCCCGCATCATTGAGTCGTACATCAAGGAGAACGACCGCCGCAGTGTCGACAAGCAGCAGAACCGCATTGCGCTGCTGGGACAAATCCTCTATGTCTCTATCCTCATGGTTTGTTTCACGCTGTACCTGGCACTCTACCGCAGAGACTACTTTGAAAAGCCCCGCAACATCACGATGCTCTATGTGCTCATCGTGCTCTTCGTGCTGCTGACGGCGGTGTTCGTGCGCAACACCTTTATCCACGTCTACATCCTGCCATACGCGATGGTGCCTATCTTCATCCGCGTGTTCATGGATTCACGCACGGCCTTTATGACACACATCACCATGATCTTCATCTGTGCGCAGATGCTGCAGCATCCCTTCGAGTTCGTTGTCGTGGAGACGGTAGCCGGCCTCGTGGCCATCAGTTCCCTGCGCGAACTGACGCAGCGCTCACAGCTCATCAAGACGGCCATCCTTATCTCCGTCGCCGCCATGGCCACGAACCTCGCCTTTGACTGGACGAGGGCTACGGCGCTGACACAGATAGACTACAGCACCTACCACTACCTGATAGCCAACGGTATCGCCCTGCTCTTCGCCTACCCGCTACTGTACCTGATGGAGAAAATCTTTGGATTTACCAGCGACATCACACTCGTAGAACTGTCGAACACCAACAACGAACTGCTGCGGCGCATGAGCGAGGTGGCTCCCGGCACCTTCAACCACTCTATCCAGGTGGCCAACCTGGCCGGTGAGATAGCCAACAAGATTGGCGGCAAGGCACAGCTGGTGCGTACCGGTGCCCTCTACCACGACATCGGCAAGCTCTCTAATCCTATTTATTTCACTGAGAACCAGTCGGGCATCGACCCGCACGAGATGCTGACTGACATCGAGAGTGCCCAAATCATCATCAGCCACGTCACGGAAGGACTGAAAATGGCCGACAAATACAACCTGCCAAAGGTTATACGCGACTTCATTGCCACACACCACGGACTGGGCAAGGCCAAGTTCTTCTACATCCGATACAAGAACGAGCATCCCGACGAACCTGTCGACGACCTGCTGTTCACCTATCCGGGACCTAATCCCTTTACCCGTGAACACGCCTGTCTGATGATGGCCGATAGCGTCGAGGCCGCTTCACGGTCGCTGCCGGACTATACGGAGCAGAGCATCCGTGGACTGGTCAATAAGATTATTGACGGACAGGTGGCAGACGGCTTCTTCCGCGAATGTCCCATCACCTTCCGCGACATCCAGTACGCCAAAACGGTGCTGATAGAGAAGCTGAAAACTATTTATCACACACGCGTCAGCTACCCAGACGAAAAAAAGCAGAATAAATAAGACATTTTTGCTCATCAAAAGCTGCACATTTAAGCATATTTGTGCAGCTTTTACTTGCTTTTTAGTTAATAAGTATTAATTATCGTTGCACTTTAGGCGTTGTTTTGTGCAATAAGCTTACCTTTGCAGGTGATTTTGTGAAAATATTGAAAATATTATCCATTTAACCATTATAAAAGTGAAAAAGTATTTAGTATCAGCATTTGTTTTCACGATGACAACTGCCAGCGCGCTGGCAGGCGGATTCTTAACCAACACAAACCAGAGTGTATTATTTGACAAGAACCCTGCACGTGATGCAGCCATCGGTCTTGATGGCGTTTACTCAAACCCTGCCGGTGTAGCTTTTATGTCCGAAGGCTTCCATATCGGCTTCAACTGGCAATATGTACACCAGACACGTACGATTACCACAACCAACCCCGACTTTGCGCTTGGCAAGAAGAACAACGGCAACACCGTGAAGGAGTTCGAGGGTGTGGCTGATGCCCCCATCGTTCCCTCGCTGCAGTTTGCCTACAACAAGGGCAACTGGAGTTTCCAGGCTAACCTTTCCATAGAAGGCGGCGGCGGCATGCTGGAGTTTGCTGACGGCCTCGGCTCTTTCGAGAGTCAGGTAGGCGCCTTGGCCAGACAGCTGGAGCAGCTGGGCGGACTGGGTTACGACATGGACAGCTATATGCGCGGAAGCGAGTATTTCTATGGCATCCAGTTAGGTACAGCCTACAAGATAACCAAAGACCTGTCGGTCTACGGTGGTCTGCGTCTGCTCTACGGCTCTGCCACCTATAAGGCTAAGCTCAACAACATCATGGCAAAGACCGAGTTTGGCTACGTCGACTTTAACGACTATCTGACTTCGACGACGGCAACGGTTACCGGCAACCTTGACAAGGTCTTTGAGGCTCTTGACAAGATTGATGCAGGCATCGCACAGTATAAAGCAGCCGGCATGGACGTTCCTGCCGAACTGTTGGCTCAGCAGCAACAGCTGTTAATACAACAGGGCAAGCTGGAATATGTTAGAGGAAATCTGGCACAACTGCAGAAATACGCAGACGGTGTAAACCTACTCTGTAATCAGGAAGGTTTAGGTATTGCTCCCATCATCGGTGTCGACTATAGATTCAAGAACTTCAACTTCGCTGCCAAGTATGAGTTCAAGACACAGATGCGCATGAAGAACGAGTCAACCCTGAACGAGGCCAGTGAGATTCCCGCCATCAACAAATACCGAGACGGAGAGAAAGTCAACGAGGACACACCGGCCCTGCTGACTGTCGGCGCCCAGTGGAAGCCCATCGACTGCATCAGCCTCAACCTGGGCTGGCACCACTACTTCGACAAGGCCGCAAACTGGTACAACAACTCGCAGGACCTGCTCGACCACGACACCAACGAGTTCCTGGCAGGTGTAGAATGGGATATCAACGACAAATTCAACGTATCTTGCGGTGGACAGCTGACACGCTACGGACTCACCGACGCATACATGAGCGATATACAGTTCAACGTCAACAGCTACAGCATCGGTCTGGGATTCAGCTACAAGGCTAACGACATCCTGACACTCTCAGCCGGCTACTTCCAGACGGACTATGGAGACTATAAGCGCAACAACTATCCCACCGAAGGTGTCAGCGATGTCTTCACGCGTACAAACCGCGTTCTAGCTGTAGGTTGCCAGCTGGACTTCTAACACGAATGAATATTAAGGAACTATACAAGCTGTACCAACAGCATCCCGTCATCACAACAGACTCCAGGAACTGTCCTGAGGGCAGCATCTTCCTGGCACTGAAGGGTGAGACGTTTAACGGTAACCTGTTTGCCGTGCAGGCATTGGAGAAAGGCTGTGCCTACGCCATCGTGGACGAAGCGAGTGAAGAGCTCAAGGCGAAGCGTGCAGCATTGACTACTGTCCGCCACTATGATCCATTCATCGTAGTGGCGGACACGTTGCAGACGTTCAAGGACCTGGCACGGGAGCACCGGCGGCAGTTCGAGATGCCCGTCATCGGCATCACCGGCACCAACGGCAAGACAACAACGAAAGAGCTGGTCAAGGCCGTACTCTCCGAATGCTATAACGTGATGGCCACGGAGGGTAACTTCAACAACGACGTGGGGGTGCCGAAGACGCTGTTCCGCCTGAACGACAACCACGACATCGCCGTGGTTGAGATGGGGGCCTCGCATCCCGGCGACATCAAGACGCTGGTGGAGACGGCAGAGCCGACATGCGGTCTGATTACCAATGTGGGGCGCGCCCACCTGCAAGGCTTCGGCTCGTTCGAGGGGGTCTGCAAGACCAAGGGTGAGCTGTATGACTATCTGTGTACGCACGACTGTCCCATCTTCGTCAACCGCGACAACGAGCACCTGATGAAGATGATTAGCTCAAAGCTCAACACTCAAAACGCGCCCGACATCTATTATTATGGTCAGAGCAACTCGCCCGACATCCTGATTCGCGGCGAGGTCGTCAGTTGTGCGCCGTTCCTGAAGTTCCGCTGGCGCGAGCAAGACAACGACGCCGGTTACCAAAGCGAATGGTTCACCGTGCAGACACAACTCATCGGCGCCTACAACCTGGACAACATGCTGGCAGCCATCACTGTCGGCTATGTCAACAACATACCGTTTGAGAAAATCAACCACGCCCTGGCTAACTATGCGCCGACGAACAACCGTTCACAGCTGACGAAGACTGAACACAACAGTCTGATTGTCGATGCCTATAACGCCAACCCCACATCGATGAAGGCAGCCATCGACAACTTCCGCCTGATGGAAGTGTCGCCCAAGATGGCCATTATCGGCAAGATGGGTGAACTGGGCGACGTCTCGGTAGAAGAGCACCAGAAAGTGGTCGACATGCTGCGCGAGGCCAACTTCGACGAGGTATGGCTGGTAGGCGACGAGTTCCTGGATGTCGACTGTCCCTTCCGCATCTTCCACGACGCCGAGGAAGTGAAGGCAGCCATCCAGCAACAGCAGCCACAAAACTGCTACATACTCATCAAGGGTTCCAACAGCAACAAACTCTACGAGCTCCCCACCCTCTTATGAGTCGGGCCACAGTTCTTGTAAGACGGTGAGGCTTTTGAGTTCAGGGAACTGGGGGATGTGCAGACGGTAATAGGTGAGCAGGACGTTGACGATGCGGTTGCGGTCATGGCGCGAGAGGCGATAGAGGTGCATGGTAGGAAAGTCCATGCGCATCAGGATCTGGATATGACGGGCATCGGCAGGTTGCAAAAAATCGTGGTGCAAAGGCGCATGATCAAGGAAGGTACCTGCGCGCAAGTCGAAGACACACCCCTCCCGGTATTCGTCGAGATTGGGAAAGAAACCTAAGAAGCGCGACATGTGCATGAGGAATGTCAGGTGGAAGTTGGCATAGCCCTGCCCAGACATGTCGAGCCACTGCATGGCATTGCAGACATACAAGAACAAAGGTTCGTTACGCTGTTCAGAGCGCAGGGCGTGATAGAGAAATTCTGCGACGAAAAGCGACAGCGCCAACTTTTCTGGCGAGAAAGGCACAGAGGTGTAGGGAGACAGCAGACGGGCATCCTTCAGTTTCTGCAACTGCACCCGTTGCCGCTGCTCATATTCTATCTCCAACATGGTCATGGGCTGGAAATACTGCTTCTTCAGACGTGCCTTCGAAGTCTTGGGCAGAGCGGCTATCAGGGATAGTCGACCTGCGTCACGCGAGAAGACATCGATAATCATCCGGGTCTCTCCGTACTTAAAGGCATGCAGCACCAAGGCTTCCGTCTTACAAAGCATCATTCTGCACGCATCATTGGCAATGCGTAGGTGCAAATTTACAAAAAAACTATAAATCCTGCAATTTCTTTTAAGAAAATTTGGCAGAATGAATAAAAAGCAGTACCTTTGCACCCGCTTTTGCGCCAAACCATTCATCATGCTTGGTCAAAAACGCATTGGCACGGTCCCTTCGTCTATCGGTTAGGACGAGAGATTTTCATTCTCTAAAGAGGAGTTCGACTCTCCTAGGGACTACTCACAATTATAAAATTAAACAATTTAAAAATTTAAAAATTAAATCTGTCATCGGCACAGCCAAGTGCTACCGGCAACGGGAAAGGTGGCAGAGGGGTGCAAACCCCGCCCAGGGCAGTCGACAAGGACGCAAGACCCACAAGCTTTAAGTTAAACAATTAAACCAACAAAATTCAAATGGCAAACCACAAATCATCTCTGAAGAGAATTCGTCAGACCAAAACACGTGCTGAGCACAACCACTACTATGCAAAGACTATGCGCAACGCCGTTCGCAAGCTGCGCGCTATGACCAACAAGGAAGAGGCTACCGCTATGTACCCGAAGGTGCAGAAGATGCTGGACAAGCTGGCTAAGACCAACATTATCCACAAGAACAAGGCAGCCAACCTGAAGTCAAGTCTTGCCAAGCACATCAGCAAACTGGGATAAGAATTATATCACCCACGTACAAAGACCGTACTCCTTCTCAGGAAATACGGTCTTTATTTTTATAAAAAATAAACACTTTTCTTTCGTTTAAGTCGAAGAAAATTTGTAATTTTGCACCCTAAATCGACTACACATTAAACAATGGAAGAAGAACTGAACAAAGCAAGTAATTATTCCGCGAGTAACATTCAGGTACTCGAGGGCTTGGAAGCCGTGCGCAAGCGCCCCGCTATGTACATCGGCGATATTAGTGAAAAAGGACTCCATCACCTCGTCAACGAAACCGTCGACAACTCTATCGACGAAGCTATGGCAGGCTACTGCACGCACATCGAGGTGACCATCAACGAAGACAACAGCATCACCGTACTGGACAACGGTCGCGGTATTCCCGTCGACGAGCACGAGAAGATGCACAAGTCGGCTCTGGAGGTCGTCATGACCGTACTGCATGCCGGCGGTAAGTTCGACAAAGGCAGCTACAAGGTGTCCGGCGGTCTGCACGGTGTGGGTGTGAGCTGTGTGAACGCCCTGTCTACGCACATGCTGTCGCAGGTATTCCGCAACGGTCACATCTACCAGCAGGAGTACGAGAAGGGCAAACCGCTGTACGACGTCAAGATAGTAGGCGACACGGACAAGACGGGTACACGCCAGCAGTTCTGGCCTGACGGCTCCATATTTACGACTACGGAATACAAGTACGACATCATAGCCCGCCGCATGCGCGAGCTGGCCTACCTGAACGCCGGCATCACCATTACGCTGACCGACCTGCGTCCCGACGAGGAAGGCAAGCTGAAGGAGCCCGAGGTGTTCCACGCCAAGGAGGGACTGAAGGAGTTCGTGCGCTACGTGGATCGCCACCGCACGCACCTGGTGGACGACGTCATCTACCTGAAGACCGAGAAGCAGGGCATACCCATCGAGGTGGCCGTGATGTATAACACGGACTACTCGGAGAACATCCACTCCTACGTGAACAACATCAACACCATTGAGGGTGGTACGCATCTGGCCGGTTTCCGCGCAGCACTGACGCGCACGCTGAAGAAGTATGCCGACAACGACCCGCAGATTTCAAAGCAGATAGAGAAAGCGAAGATAGAGATAGCTCCCGAGGACTTCCGCGAGGGACTGACTGCCGTCATCAGCATCAAGGTGGCCGAGCCGCAGTTTGAGGGACAGACCAAGACCAAGCTGGGCAACTCGGAAGTGGCCGGTGCCGTCCAGCAGGCTGTGGGCGAGGCCTTGGCCAACTACTTAGAGGAGCACCCGAAGGAGGCCAAGATGATATGCGACAAGGTGGTGCTGGCAGCTACAGCCCGTATCGCCGCCCGCAAAGCCCGCGAAAGCGTGCAGCGCAAAAGCCCGATGACGGGCGGCGGACTGCCTGGCAAGCTGGCTGACTGCTCGGAGAAAGACCCTGCGAAATGCGAGATATTCCTCGTCGAGGGTGACTCCGCCGGTGGCTCTGCCAAGCAGGGACGCGACCGCCATACGCAGGCCATACTGCCGCTGCGCGGTAAGATTCTGAATGTGGAGAAGGTGCAGTGGCACCGCGTCTTCGAAGCCGAGTCGGTGATGAACATCATACAGAGCATCGGCGTACGCTTCGGCGTGGACGGCGAAGGCGACCGCGAGGCCAACGTCGACAAGCTGCGCTACGACAAAATCATCATCATGACCGATGCCGACGTCGATGGAAGCCACATCGACACGCTCATCATGACGCTGTTCTACCGCTTTATGCCGAAGGTCATCCAGGAGGGACACCTCTACATCGCTACGCCGCCACTGTATAAGTGTACGTACAAGAAGTTCTCGGAATACTGCTACACCGACCAGCAGCGACAGGCCTTCATCGACAAATATGTGGACGGCGACGAGAACGCATCGGCCCTGCACACCCAACGCTATAAAGGTCTGGGTGAGATGAACCCCGAACAACTGTGGGAGACTACGATGAACCCCGAGAACCGTCTGCTGAAGCAGGTGTCGATAGAAAACGCCGCCGAGGCCGACGAAATATTCTCGATGCTCATGGGTGACGACGTGGAGCCGCGCCGCCAGTTCATCGAGAAGAACGCCACATACGCCAACATTGACGCATAACTCATAATCATAAGAAAAGGAGGACCGTATGGTTCTCCTTTCTTGACAGCAAGAGACAGCTTATACAACGACACTATTATTCCGACAAAAACCACGGAGATGAAGAAAAATATAATAGACACCAGCCTTGAGATGGCAAGCCAGTGGGGCAACGCGACATACATGGAAGAAGGTCTTGTACTGACAAACCGCATCAGCGATGCCTCCATTGCCGACTCGCCCTCGTGCCAGCAGTTTATCCTCATGGCCCTCTGCCGAAAAGGTAGCGCACATTATAGCATTAATACCCGCGAGCAAACCATTACGGTCGGCGACCTGCTGTTCATCTCAGAACGGCATATCGTCGACAACTATGTGGCATCGCCTGACTTCGAATGTCTGAGCATCATGGTATCGACGAACTTCTACCACAGTTTCGTGCAGAACGTGAAGAACGTCTCGTCGCTGCTGCTCTTCTCCATGAACAATCCCGTGGTGTCACTCACATCGGATGAGATAAGTGTCTACACGAACTACTACGAAAAGATCAGGGAAAAGATGACAGACATACAGCACCACTACCGCGTCGACGTGGTGAAATCGCTCTTGCTGGCGATGTTCTACGACATGAGCAACGTCATCTGGCGCGTGGAGCAGAGCTCACAGAAGACACAAAGACGCGCAGATGCCATCTTTGCCAACTTCATACGACTGCTGGAACAGAATTTCAGGACGGAGCGCCGCGTGGCATGGTATGCACAACAGCTGAACATCTCACCGAAATACCTTTCCGAGATTACCAAGAACGTGAGCAAACGTACTGCCAACGAATGGATAGACAACTACGTCATGCTTGAAATCCGCGTGCTGCTGAAAAATACCACCAAGAGCATCAAGGAAATAGCCGACGAACTGAACTTCCCCAACCAGTCGTTCTTAGGCAAATACTTCAAGGAGCACATGAACGTCAGCCCTTCAGCCTACCGACGCGACGCATAAGCATAAAATAAATAGTCGCATTTCTTGGTGAATTCATTATTTTTTGGTAATTTTGCCGACAGTTACTGATTTATAAAAACACAGGACTATGAATAAGGACGAAAAATTTGTCATCACGATCAATCGTGAACTGGGTAGCGGTGGACGTACCGTTGGTGAAAAGCTGGCAGCTAAGCTGGGCGTACCTTTCTATGACAAGGCACTCATCAAGGCCTTGGAGAAAAAGTATAACCTCACGGTGGAAGAGATTGAGCGCATGAAGGGACGTAACCACAGCTGGTGGGCAGACTTCAAGCGTGTCGTGTCTATCGGCGAGGGACTGAGCGATATCCACTACTATCAGGTGTCGATAGGTAGTGAGCCTGACATTCTGACCACCGACGAGATGTACAATGCCGAGAAAGAAATCCTGAAAAGCATTGCCGAAGAGGAGTCGTGTGTCATCGCCGGACGTACCGGATTCCATATCCTGCGCAACTGCCCCAACCGTCTGAGCATTCTGATTCAGGCATCCATGGAGCACCGCATCAACCGCGTGATGTCAAAACATCCGGAGATGAGCCGTGAGGAAGTGGAAAAGCTCATCAAGAAAGTGGACAAGATGCGTGAGAACTACGTCAACAAATATTGCCGTGTATCACGCTACGACACCCGCAACTACGACCTGGTCATCACCATGGACGGTAAGACCGAGGATGAGATAGCAGATCTCATCTATACCTATATAGGATAATCGGCATAGAAAAGGAAAATTTTAACATTTTGCTGACCATGGCACTGGCAATGACAACCGGTGTCTTGGCACAACTGCCCTGATAGTTAAATGGATATAACAAGGCTCTCCTAAAGCTTAGTTCCGAGTTCGATTCTCGGTCGGGGTACCTAAAGGCCGAAAACAGCAGAAAACAAAAGCAAAGAAAGCAGTTAAATGCAATAAAATCAGGCGGTTATGGCAATCGTCTGATTTTCTTTTGTTTTCCTAAAACACCCCAATTTTCCCAATTTTGGTTAAAAACTACACTTTTTCTACACCTTAATTGAATTCTTTTTATTACCTTTGCAGACAGGTGAAAACAAAAGAAAATGCGATGGCAGAAAAAGCAAAAAATACACTTTTGATCGAGCCGGGTAATCCCCGCCTGCTCAAAGCACCAGTAAAGGACGGCTCAGAATACAGCCTTTATCTTGAATACAAGGTAGGCTATAAGGAGGAAAACGGCTCCTGTATCCGTAGGAAAGAAGGGCTGTCACTGCGTCTGACGGCCAACCCAAGGACGCAGGCCCAGCGCCAGAAGAATAAGGAAACCATTGAACTGGCTCGAAAGATTCGCTTCGAGCGGGAACAAGAGTTCCTACAGAACAAGGAGGGCTACCGACTGAAGAAGTCACGATCAGTCAACTTCCTGGACTACTATCAGAACTACATCAAGAAATACACGAAGAAAGATGTCCGCGTTATAGAAATGGGGCTGAATGACTTCAAAAAGTTCCTTGCAGAGAAATACCCGCATTTCAGTACAAGGGTGGAACCGCGCTACATCAACAAAAAGATGATGGAAGAATTTGCTGATTACATTTCAGAACATCATCGCGGTACTGGCATCTCATCCGTTCACCGTCGCTTCAAGAAAGTCATTCTCGCCGGTGTCGAAGACGGACTTTTCAGCGAGAACCCCTGTAAGGGTATTGTGCTTGACAACAAGGAGGATATGTTGGTAAAAGACATCCTCAGTGCGGAGGAACTGCAGCAGCTCTTCTCTACGCCCTACACTTGGAAGTACCCGGACATTCGCAGGGCTTTCGCCATGACCTGTTTCTCAGGCATCAGGTTCTGCGATGTCGAAGCATTGACATATGGTGATGTCGATTATGCCAACCGCATCATATCGTTCCGGCAGAAAAAGACAGTGGGCCACAGCCACAAAAGCGGCGTAGTGATGCCCCTGAATGATACCCTGATGGCAATCGTAGGGGAAATGCCCAAAGATGCTACTTCTGAGACTCGCATCTTCAAACTACCCCCAAACAATGGCGGTGATAACTGCAATCACTTCCTGAAGCAGTGGACGAAGGCCGCTGGCATTACCAAGCATATTACCTGGCACTGTGGGCGGCATAGTTTCGGTACCCAGTTACTTTCCAATGGAGCCAATATCAAGGTTGTTGCCGATCTTCTGGGCCACAGCAGTCTCAAATACGTGCAAGTTTATACCCGCGCCGTTGACGAACTAAAAAAGAAGGCTCTTGACAGTCTGCCAAAAATCGAGATGTGATTAGGAGAGTCGTGCCATCATTCCAAAGAACACTCAAAGCCTTTCGCTTACCGATGCAGCAGTACCTTATTGGCTGCAAAGGTACTAAAATATTCGAAACAACATCATCCTGTGTGTTTTTGAATACATAAATACATTGATATACGTATATACATATATAAATACACAAAGATATATGTATACAATAACGTATTCAAAATTATATGTGTATATGTGTACATATAAACATAAAAACAAGAAAACAAGAAAACATTGAAAGTAGTTTGTGTCACTCCAGGCACTCTGTACTGTTGCTATCTGTCTCACTCTGGACAACCGTGCATACCAATGTCGAACTCATTCAGAGGCGAACAAGGTTCTGCTTCACCAGTATCGACGTTAGTGTGCTACGTGATTTGGTCGCCGGACATGATGGCAACGGTACGTATCTGTGTCGCCACACTTAGATTTGAACATCCTATTTGTCGAAACATACCAAATAACACTCATTTGGTATCTGACACTCGCCTTCTCTTAGTCCTGTAATTTGAACCTGTTTATATTTCTGGGAGCCACAAGCCTCTCTCGTATTCTGACCTTCATCTATTCTTTTTTAGGGGTCATTCCTTTCCAACGGATCTGCGTTCCTTTCGTTCTGTCCAGATTGGGTAAAATTGCAGACAGTTCTGCGAAACCATACAAATACGACCATTTTTGGGGCTTAAATCAGCTCTAAATGCCGTCAAAACGTCTTATACTGCTGATATACGACATAAACTCGCCCTGATGGGCTAATACACCAAAATTAGCGTGTTTTAAGAATGGTGACTCCCCCAAAAGGCAATTGAACAGTATATGTGGATCATATCCAAGCCGTCTTGCGAGCATATTCCATCCGTCACCATAGTTCTTGCTGATTAGCAGCAATGTCGCCCGTCAGCCAGACACTGACTCAGGAACATGGGCAATGACAGTCGGTTTCAATTCCTTTGACTAACGGCAAAGTTACGTCGATAGGCGAATACTCAGCTGTTTGTCTTTTCACTGTAACAAACATTCATTCTGATGCCCATGTGGTGAAATGTCGGCTCTGACGGCTATTTTCTATGCCGACCTGCTACTATACCGATGCCGGTACAATATGCCCTCAGACGAGCTCTAAAGGGCATATAGGCGCATCGAACAACTGTTGGGGGGATGGAATCTTTCAATTCATCTCTTCGACTTGTCGTTGTCTCATTTTCACCGATGCGGTTCATTTCGCTTCCTTTACGCCTTTCCGCTTGCAAAGGTAGGGAGGCTTGTAGCCATGCCAAGTACCAGTCGCACACTCCCTATTTCAGAAAAATTTTGTGAAGCCAAAGGCATTTTCTTTTGGCACAAGGCACAAAACAAAATCAAAATTTTACCCAAATTCCTTGGCGAAGGCCACTTTGTTAGCCTCTCTCTCTTAATGGCAAGGAAAAGGACTAAAAGCGAACGAAGTCGATGACTGAAAATTTATTGATACAACGGCTGTCTTGAAAAGACAAGATTCCAAAAAGAAAAGGATTTTAGCTCACTCAGCCGATAACTCACAAAAACCGCAGCCGACGGAATATAAACAGGCAGCAAAGATATGATACAGTTGACGTTCCCTGACAAATGTGTTACCTATAGCACATTTATCAATGACCTTGCGACGGCACTGGTGCCGAAGCTGTTAAAGGCGATGGAGAATCCGAGTGATCTGATTTCCCAGAACATGGCCTTCAAGATATTCGGCCAAGGGAATATCCGTCGTTGGCGAAAGAAGGGCCTCGTGGAGCCTGTCAGCAAACGTCCGGGAAAGATAGAATATCGCGTTTCCGACCTGCGAATACTGCAGCAGCGCAAACAAGACTATTACGAGTAACATAAGCCGAGGGTGCCTGCCCAGGAGCAGTGTATGACCGTCATCCCTGCAGTGCCGAGGACAGAGCCGATCGGCAGAATGTCTACTTCAAGCTTATCTCATATGTGACGAAAAGGAAGAAACCGCCGCTGAGACTACGACCGTTCTGGGGGTCACTATTCAAAGATTGACAAATATGCATGAGAAACAGTTATACTTCATCGAGGCAATGCTGGTAGCCATGACCATGGCAAGTGTCGTGGTCGTACTCTATGTAATGGTGGCTCTCAGCAACATGCCACACTGATGGTTGCCCTCTCCTTGGCAATGCCAACGACAGACTATGCGCTACAGCTTCACTACGGCTGTTGCTGAAGTGCCATAAATCCTTACAAATCTAATCATACCGCACACGATCTCGTCATTCTATTCCCTTGAAAAACGTCATGACTACATTCATCCTGCTACATGAAGGTAGGGGTGTTAAATTGGCTGCTACCTTGTCTGTATCAACACAACTTACTTGCTTGTAAGATAATCCAAGCAACGGAAGAGCATTCGTAGACGGTTGAATAAGGATTGTCTATAGGTGTCCCAACCGAATGAAAATGATATCTGTTGAGAGGTGAAATGAACGACATAGGACAGGTTAAAATAAATGGCAACAGGAGCAATCCACAGCAAACGTCAATGTGTCATTGTACACTATAAAGAAACATGTAATTAAGGCGAGGACAAGGTGTATGAAGAACCTCATAGATGCGCCAACCAATTCTGCGCAGAACCATGTGGTCAAGTCGTGAAAACGTTAAAATACGAGATAAAATTTTTCAAGAGCATAAAACTAAAAAAAACGGCGTACATTTGCGCAGTGCAATCCCGCACTCCATTCCACAAAAAACTCTGTGGATAATAATGCGGAAACGTATGCGGAATATTGTATATAGTACACAAATATTATTAATAAAGAAATGGAACATAAAATTCAGCAAAACAACAACGCGGAATATCTGATGACAATTCCGACCAGTAGGTCACTATGGAACTACTTGTTAAGGGGGCAGAGGAATTCAAGCAAGAAACTTTCGCGCATAGAAGCATTCCGAGACATCATCGAACGGCAGTACTCAGCACTGCTGTCTGGAAGGGATGACGGTATTGGCGCAAGTATCATTGAACTCACCAAAGCATGGCGTTGGAACCGCGATACTACCAGTGCCTTCATCGACACTCTCCGGCGGCTTGGAGTAGTTGTCTGCGAGAAGGAAGGAAATAGGAGTATCATTAGGCTAAATTATACAGTCGAATGAAAGAACAATTCTGGGACCTCATAGAAGCCCTCAGATGTGAAAATACTCTCGTCTACGACCAACGGAACATGAATCATTTTCTCTGGTCGTATATGCCACGTATACGCCATGAATATGAATACGGCAAAATGGGCTACGGCAACAGTGGCGGAACGCCAGCATTCAAAGAGCCTCGCAGAGCCCAGAAATAACCCGAAGGCGCTTGCGCGTATGGCGACATGCCGCCATAGGGGTAGCCTACTACCAACCTCGTGGGAAAACCCACAATGTTGCCGCCACACACCAGGGTTGAGCAAGCTCAGTGGCTACGTAGGCTCAGGGTGTTACCCTAAGAACCCCATCGATAAAATTTTTGAACCTCAAAAATAAAACAGAAAATGGCAAAACAACAGAAGCAGTCTCTCGACCTGAGACCAGGAAAAAAATTTGCCGTGGCTCTCAGTAACGAGAACCTACGAATTGGTGATGATACAGCTTGGGCTGCAAAGATTGCCGGTACGCTGGATCCAACACGCACACGCCTTGACTTTGAAGTAGGTAAAGGTGGTGTTATTCAGCCTATCGACAAATCAATATCCATCCCCAAAAGAATCAAAGCCATCCTTGCTGCAAACGGCATCGATGATCCGAATGAAAAAATGGATGATGAATACCTGAAAATAAAAGGCAACGGCACAAGAACGTATGCCAGCTTCATACTGCAAGGCTCACATGAAACAATGGAACGTCTGGCCTTTGGAGACCAGAAGGTTTCCTATAGTCCTTTTGCTGACAATTCTCATTTGGAACGGAAAGAAGATATTGAAAAATGGGCAAAAGATATGTACGCATATATTGCGCAGAAATATGGTGAGGAAAATATTGCGGAATTTACAGTACACCTCGACGAGACAACTCCACATGCACATTGCGTAGTAGTTCCCATAACTCCTTCCGGCAAACTTTCCTTCAGAAAAGTTTTTGTTGGAGAGAATAATAATAAATATGAATTTTCCAAGCGGACGAAAGCTATCTGGGATGAAGCAGCAAAAATCGCAGAGAAATATGGAATGGCACGAGGGGATGACTCCCGTAAGACTGGAGCTAAACATAAATCTTACCTCCAGTGGATGCGCGAGCAGATTTTTTCAAATGAGAAAAAAATTGAGGAACAGGGCGAAACCATCACCCGACAGTCCACCGAAATCTCTGAGCAGAAGCAGCAGCTCTATGCCATTAATGCAGAAATTAAGACGGCTGAGAAGAAACTGAAATCGTTTACCAAGATGCTTAGTAATTTAAACGATCAGAAAGAGCAGCTGGAGATTGAAATCACAGCCCTTGAAGATATGCGTGATACTGGTAATGAAGAGGCCGAAAAGCAACTGAAAGAGAAGCAACAGATGCTCAACCAAATTATAGAAAAAATTTCGGACAGAGAAAAACAACTCTCTAACGTCCAACAACAGCTGTATGACCTGGCTATTAAGAAGCATGATCTACAGAAGCGGTATGACGACATGAAGCGTCAGATGAACAAAGAACTGCCTGACCTTCTCGATAAAACCCAGAGTGAAATCAACGATACATTCTGGGAGATGGCAGCAGAGGAAATGAAGAAAGACTATTCTGCTATCAACGAATACATTTCGAAGAACTTGAATCTAAGGCAGCAAGGTGAATTACGAGAATTAATTGGCGCATCATTTTTTGAAGATCTTGCAGAACGGGGGGAACAGATGGCAGCATGTGCCGCCGCACTCTTCCTGGGATATGTCGATGCTGCTACGAATATCGCTCATGCAGGTGGTGGTGGCGGTGGCGACACCAGCGGATGGGGTAGGAATAAGGATGAGGATGATGAAGCATACCGCCGTCGCTGCTGCATTATGGGACGCATGATGATGAAACCAGCCGGAAGAAAATATCAAATGAAACGGTCATAAAACTACACCCACTGTATCTACTACGGTGCAGCTCTCGTGATTTCTACATGGAAGAGCGTGTAACGTATCATATTCATTTCCATTCAGTTTTTACCGATGCAGATAGAAATGGGGAATCGTCATCACGACGACTCCCCATCATCTTGTATATGGAAAATTCAGATTTACTATATTGTCGTTTCAAAGTAGAATCTGTAACAACTGGCTACCTTTCGGACTCTGGCGAAGTCCTGCAGGTCTGCAGGTCTCAGTGACGGCCAGGCGAGGGATATGCGTAGCATCTCCAGATTGTCAGCGGCCTTGGCCGTGTTACAGTCATGGCATGACGGCATCAGGTTCTCGATGCTGTTGCCACCTCCTTTGCTCTTTGGCACCAGGTGGTCTACTGTCATGGCCTTCATCTTCAGAGGACGGCCACAGTAGGCACAGTGACCGTGATACTTCATGAAGATGGCCTGTCGCTTGGATTCAGTCATAATTAATTTTTCTGCATCGGTAAAGACTGCCGTGTCGGTATTATCTTGATCTGTGGATAGTATGACCCGGTTCGTCCTGTCCACCTGTATCTACATCAGGATAGATGACATCCTGGCGTGACTCCTGACGGGCAGGAACCTGTTGCAATGCCTGTTGCTGTTGACTGTTACCGCCAAACAGACCCAATGAGAGTGCAGCAAGAAGCCCTCCGGCAATCTTACCCATCCAACCGAAACCGCCAAAAAGTAGAAATGCACTGGCGACAAGGCCAAGCATACTGCCTGTGCCACCATTGAACAGACCACCGATGAGGTTGCTGATGCCTCCGAAGAGATTGCCGAACAGACCACCACCCTGACCGGTGCCGCCTCCAGTCAAGGCAGCTTTGGTGTCATGGATAAGTTCGGGCATTTTATCAAGACCTTTATTGACATAATCAAGTCCCTTATTTGTGGCATCCAATCCCTTTGATACGGCAGAGCCTGCCTTTTCGACAACCTCTACACCAGTATTCAACAATTGTTCACCAGGCACATGGCCCGTAGTCATGTACTTCCAACCGCCGTATGCCAACAAAGCCCCCTTGGTATGACTGCCAAGGCCACCGAACGCCCTCCAGCCTCCAGTGGCTACGGCCTTCGTTCCCTTTACTGTTCCTTTAATAATTCCGAATCCCATAATATAACCCTTTCTATTAATTATTTTGTTATTGTAACTATTTCAAGTTTATCTACTCATTCCTATGGACTGTTCTCGTGATTGAGTAGCTTCGTCCTGCTCAGTTATGGTAGAGTAAGCATTTTCAGTCATATCTTTTAACTCATTAGCATTTCTTCCTGATGTCAACTCATTACTCTCTGGTTTATCCATAGCCACTGCTTGACTTGACTTTTCTGTCAAGTTTACACCTGTGGTATGTCGCTGAGAAAAATGTATGTCTGGAACTCTCACAGAGTTTCCGGGCTCAATGCCAAAAACCATATTGAAATAACGGAACCTCTGATAGTCATCAAGAGACATGGCCTTATCGAATTGTTGTTCTGTTAACACCTTCGAAACGGTCTTTCCATCAACAATAGCGGTCATTAAATATTTATTCTCTAAATCTTTTAAAACTTCAGGTGGAATATTCTCATTTCTTCCTGCAGCATTGAGCCGTTCAAGGAGTGTAGCGGCATTGTGAACATGAATGTTACTTACCTCTAACTGATGACCGTTCACTCCCTGGGTGTCAATGATATCTTGGCCTGTATCTTTCGTAATAAGACTGACGGATTCATTCAGTGTCGGTGTCCTGTCCTCTGCTTTATCACTGCTTTCGAGAGGATGGCCTTTATCGTTATTGGAATAGGCCAACAACTCTTCTTCCTTGCGAGGATAATCTTTTTTTTTCTCTTCCAACTCTTTCTTCGGCTCGTTCATAACTATTCGCTCTATATTTAGAAATTCTCTTTTATAAAATCGAATGGCCCATAGATAATGCGTACTGCATAAGGCTTATCGGATATCAAGCCCGACTCTTTATAGTCTACGATGTCGATGCGGATGGCAAAGCCGAGGTTCTTATCTGTAGGAACTGGCGCAATGCCGCCGTATGACTCGAAATTGTTGCCGTTGTCGAGATCCACAAAGTTAGCATAGCGTTTACTCAGCAACTCATGGAACTCTCTCTTTATGCTTATGGCATCACTCTTTGTCCGGCAGTCAACTCCAAAGATGGCACCATTGAAGATACCATCTGACTGAAACAGGAAGTGCATCCAGTCGAACTGTATTCCTTCGTATTGTGTATCCGAAAACCGCAGATTATCTTTGGTGGAAGTTTGAAGATCTGGCTCGCCAAACTTCACTTCAAGATTCTTTCTCGTTTCCCCGTAGGGTGTTCCAAAGGGTATGTTACAAATCCCTTTCACCATGTTTGCCTCCAGAACTACCTTCCAAAAGGCATCGGAGGACTCTCCATCAGCAACAGTCATCGTAATCATTTCACCGTCTGGGAGAGCGTAGGACATTTCCTTGCCGGTGATATTACATCTTGACACCACATTTAAAATCAAAATTCTGGCGGCTGGTGGAACTTGTTGGGCACTATCCAAAAGCGGAGTCGTCTCAATAGTGACTGCTCTTTTGTCTGTGGGCTCTAATGCTGCAAATGAACTTGTGAATAGGGTAGCAGCAAACCCTAATAATACTATCCTTTTCATCTTCTGTTATGTTTTAATAATCCAATATTCTACTTACTTCGCTTGCCCTCTTCCACCTGTCTAAGGCGTCATGAGCGATGTCCGAATGTGACTTTGGAATAATGCCTGCTGTTGCCTGGTTCCATACATCCGTCAGATTATGATAGGCAATGCTGATGGCAAGCATACGGAGTTTCCGGTTCATTCGTGCCAATGCGTCTGACAACTGCCAGAGCATTTCCGTGCGCTCAGCACCGGTCATCATGTTTTCACTACCACCTTTGGCAATAGACACTTTTAACAGTCGGTAAGTTTTGACAAACTCCTGCGCTACCTCCATGTAGAGATCGTTCATTGCCAGTGTGGCACCGATGCCTACGGGATTGGCATTGATGGCACGATGTAACTCATAGAGGTGCTGCAGAGTCTCGACACCATCAGCATATAGCGTGGTGCCAGCCTTGATGGCTTCGGCATACCCTCGCACTGTTTTCAGGTAGGAGTTATATTTTGACTCCCACCCCTTCATGATGGTGAACTCTGTAGCAATGGCACCTTGGCGTACCGCCGTCTTCTGCATGCCATTCGACTGGCTCTTTATTTTTGAATTTAAAGTGTCAGTTCCCTGTTTAATAACCGCAACTTCCAAAGGATTTGAAGATGCCACCTGCGAATGGCCCCAAATCGGTATGGAAGATAATAATCCTACAACGAATATTCGAAAAATTCCTTTCATATTCTTCCTGTTTTTATTTGTCGTCTAATAATCTACCCCTGATGCTTGTAGAGCACCGCGTTTCCAACGCTCAAAAGCACTTCCGCACATCTCACCTAATGACTTGGCGTGATACATTACAGCAGGTTTGAAGTAATGTGTTCTGATGGTTATATACTTCCAAATTACAAAATAAGTATGATCAATGCAATTCCTGATGTTATCAAGGCCATCGTTAATGCTCTGAATCACAGTAAGCAATTTCTCTGTTGTTATGTGCCGCATACCACTGGCATACTGTGCCAACTCAATCAGACTATTCACAAGCTGGGTGCCGTCCTCGCCGACCTGTTCAACACAGCGACGGCAAGCTCCAACAATAACGGTATCAGAGGAAACAATATTTCCACGAAGGGTACACTGGTTCATAAAATCCTCAACCAACGTTGTCAGCTGACTGATTTTATCAGAAACGTCAGAATAAGTGTTTTTAACGTTCACAACCATCACACCACTGTTATAGATGACATCAATGACATCAAAACACTTGGTGTACTTATCAAGTTTTACGTTCAGCGAGTCATAATCAACACACGCCTCCTTGCTATACTGATGCAACAGTTCATTAGCCTGCTCCAGACCACTGCGGGCCTGCAACACGCTACGAACACGCTTATGGTCGTCAATCAAAGCTTCGACAGAAAGAAAATCAAAACTCCACTGCGCACGGCCAGCCAGCGGCATTAACATAAGAAACAGTAAAATGCCGATTAACCGTCTGCCGTTATTGAATTTGATAGTTCTCATTTTATTTGTTTTTTTTGTTTGTTATACTAATCGTCTATGCCTGCTACACCTGTATTGGCTAACTTCCATCGTCCAAGCGCAGAACGTGCGACCAATCCAAGTTTGGTCTTCGGTAAAGGACGGATTTTTGTTGAATCCCTTTTTATCATCTTTTGATAGCGCAGGTAACTGATAAGTTCACACACCTCGGTATTCTTCTCAATAATGTCCTTATAGATAGCAAGATACTGTTCCTTACGCATACCTTGGGGCATATAAGCGTCTCGGACAGCCTGCAGGCCGCAGTTCAGACAGTTGTAGCGCTCCATCCAAATAATATATACTTTGGCAGGAGCACCCTCCGTTGTCAACCTCTCGATATTCTTCTTAAAAATATCAAGTTTATTTTCTATCTTGCCTTTCTCAACCTGCCAGGCTACATCGGTAACGCCTGGTGTTCGGTCAGCGATATTCAATGCTTCGACACGCTTTCGCTCGTTCAGCGCACTGTCAAGGGCTTCGGCGTGACCTTCCTCCTTGTTAAGTTCCAAATGCATCTGGGTGCGAAATAACTGTTTGTTAGTCATCATGGCACCGTTGCGGTAACTCTTATGCAGGGCATCGTAATAGAGATCGGGCGTGAAACTACCAAGACCAACCTCGCCGATAGTGAACTGGTTCATCACGGAACTATCATGGTTATAGGTCACAGACTGCGCTTTTGCGCCGACAATGACCGAGGCCAATAATGATATTACAAATACAGATCTTCTCATACTCTTTATTTTTTATCGTCTTAATCCTTTATTGATGGTTATATCTTTTGCTATTTCGTCGAGCACCTTATCCAGTCGCTCCAGTTGCTCTTTGTTGAGTGCATGGATGCAGTCAATGGCTACTTTCTGTGCCAGGATCTTACGATGAGCAATATCGGATTCTTCACTGATTTTGACTCCAGGGGTACAGATAGCCTCATAATAATCATTGAAAGAGTCCTGAAGCCAGCGGATGCCCCTATGCATACCGTTGCCGGTGATATGTTCTATGGCATACTGTGAAGTTTCGGCTCGGAGTTTGGCAATTTTTGGATCAACCGTCGCTGTTGCTGTCCGGCTTCGATTCGTGTCTATTGTCCTGATAATAAGTTCCTTCCTCTTCGCAGTCTCAATCATGTTTTTCGTTCCTCGTGATTGACCGTCCCAGAAGGCGATTAAGGCATCGGCATTGTCTGCCATCTTCGCGTTACGAATTGGACCGGCTTTCTTCTCATCATTGAGCCAGTCTGCAGGGAACTGACGAATATCATAGCCTCGCTCCCTGGCATAGCGTTCGCCCAGACGGTCGGCACCTCTGGCAGTGCCACTAATTATAATTATATTACTGTCCTGTCTCTTTGCGGACAGGATGGCGTCGCATTTATCGCGCAACAACTGGTAGTCGTTGAAATCTCGCGTTCCGGCTATGATTACCCGAAATTCTGGTTTGCTTTTTTCTGAATTTTCCATAAGACTTATTTTCCGCAAAGATACAAAGTATCTTCGTGGTTTGTCTTCCTGAAAAATAAAAAGTCATATTTTAACATTTTCACGACTGCCCCGAGTACTGAAACACCCCAAAACAGGTGAAAATGAAAAGGGAACAGTATTTTTAGACCTTCACAAAGTTGTAAAGAAATCTGCCAAAATGGGCATTTTACCGATGCCGGAAGGAAAAATGACCTCATATAAAGGCCATACGCAGCATTTCACGACTGTGCCGGTATAGTTATACCTCCCTTTTTGAGGTGAAATAAAAATTTCTTACACAAGAAAATATAGATGAATTTCTATATTTATAGACGTTTATCTATATTTCTGGGCGCAGTCCGCTATGCACGGCCATTCAAATAACCAATAACCTCTCTGGCTGTATCCTCATCGAGACCGATCCGCTCATCGACACGGAATAGGTGCGACAGTTGCTCTTCCTGAAAGAAATTGGTAAATGGGCAGTCGTCAATGATGGCATAGCGACAGTCATTACCGTGAGCGGTCAACCAGGCTGCAATCTCCTCCCCTCGATGAATGGGGTTGATGTTCGGTGTGACTCCGATGAATTTCCCTGGCAGGTGTCTGTCTGTCCACATCATTCGTATGCCACCTGCACCTAAATCTATTTTCCAAGTCGATGTCACAACGATGTCGGCACCTGTACTGTTAATAATCTGTTTCAGCTGCTCAACACAGGCTGGGTCGAATACAGCGCCGTATTCGTCCTGTAATGGTTGTTGATGTCTGTCAGTCACCATCACTCCATCAAAGTCCAAGAATATAATCTTTCTTTGCTTCGACTCATTAGCCCTGAAGAGTTTGCGATATACAGCCGTTCTATCCTCATCGGTGCCATAGCCGTTAAGAACGCTCTCGTCAGCATTGTATGCTTTGATTTCAACATCAGCCGCCTGCCGTTCCTCTTCGGTGGTGGCAGCATGTTTGCGTCTGATAGCATCTGAGCGTAACTTTGCTATCATTTCTATTGCCACGTCGTAATCGATAGCTTGTTGTACTATGTCTTTATCGTTGCTCATACCTTCTTTCTTATTATTGGCCCGTAGAATCTGAAGACCTTATCATAGACAGACTCTTTAGCGGTAGCCTCTCCATAGTTAAGTATTCGTTCTTCTTTGTTGTAGAGTCTAATTTCTTGTTCGGCCTTCTGCCGCTCTTCCTCAGAAAGTGCGTCATTCATTCTCTTGATGGCCTTCACTCTCATTGACTGTATCATTTCGATGGCTACGTCGTAATCTATTGCTTGTTGTACTATATCCATATCTGTGTTTATTATTTGAAGGAGCTGCCACCATTGGAGTCGAAGAACACGAACTTAATCGCACGATCCTCCAACAGGCAGCAGCTCATATCATGTGCCGTTTACTCTACGCCATCCATCAGTATGGCTATGGCCCGTTCCTGGGCCTGATCGACTGTCAGACCGTCACGCCGACGTTCCTCATATTCCCGTTCGGCCAGTTCTGCACGGGCCTCGATGAAGTCATCGACATCCTTCCGAGGGTCATCGGTATCGACCAGGTACTTCTTAAGGTACAGTCGATAATATGACAGTTCCTTGCTCATTGCCATATCAGTCAGGAATCCCATATATCACAGTGACGGTGGCACCAGTACTGTGCAGTAGTACAGCGATGGTACGCCCGCCAATCGTGCCGTTACCCGAATATACGGTATCGCCCTTTTGACTGCTCGCGTCATCCTTAGTCAGGGTTATGCCGTAGCGCTTCTGAATCTCCGAGATGATGTAGTTCGCATTGCCGGTGATGTAGGTGACGGTAACCATAGATAGGCCATGGTTGCGACCAAGGAAGGCGTAAGTGACAGTCGTAGTATTCCTGCCGTTGGAATACATCTGGGCATAGTCGTTACTGGTTTCAACAAGATCCCAGCCGGACATGTAGGCCTTTACGTGATCGGTGTTGCTTCCCCATTCAAAGCACGGCTCATAATAGGTAACAGTGCTGGGCGCGTCCTGTCCTGGCAGGTCATCATCATCATCACCGCCGCAGGCTGTGAATGTGGAACACACTACGGCCACCAAAGCCATAAACATAATTGAAAAAAACTTCTTCATAATTTTACTATTTTATTTGTTGGACATTATTATATTAACTTTAATCTTACCAAAGGCCTTCCTTTTCTACCAAAACCAAGTCTTCCAATGAGGCTGCATCTTTCCAGATATGGTTTGATGCTATCCATGCTTCATCGTCCTCATCTTCAATTTCGTCGGCGTGTACTTCCTTTAATTTTGTATAAAGAGCCTTAGCGTCCTCTGGCGTGAAGAACTCATTGCCCGTCTCTGGGTTGGCCTGTGGTTCTCCATCCCAATACACAATGTCTGTACATCCCATTGCTTTTGTTTCTGTATATGATAGTACTGGGTATAACAACGAACGAATCTTCTCCTTTGCCTCGCGAAGTTCATTCTCTGCATGTATTACGATTTCCAATAGCTTATCAGCCTTATCCATCCGGTCAAACAGATCATCTAAACTCTTGACTCTGGCAACCGTGCAATGGTTCTCGAATATTTGTCGTCCATTTTTTCCAAAAGAGTGAATCAATTTGTCCGTAAACGACTGTAGAGGTTTTTTACTCCTTTGGTCATAAATGGTGTAACTACCATCCTCATTCATTACTACCGGAAGTAATCTCCCATTGTTAGTATTGTAATATAGATACCTTTCCATATTTATCTGTTTTTAATTGAAATATTGTTACTTCACGCTGAAGGTTCCAACAGGGATGCTGGTAGCTGTTACTATACTCATGTAGAACACGCCATACTCGCCTTTCGCCAGTTCCGATGCAGGGATGGTGAGCAAATAGGACTTCTCACCGTACTTCTGACCTGCGAACTGTACATAACCGGCTTTCTTGGTTTCTTCCGAGCCAATCAAGGCAGACTCAAATTCAACCCACTGGATTCTGCGCTCCTTCTTACCTTCTTTGAAGCGGACGATGCGGTACACGTCCATGGGGTCGTACTCGTTATTTTCTCCTTTGATCAGTAGACGGACATTCTGACCGTCGGACTTCAGGACATAGCTGGAATGACCTCCCTTGAAGATGACATCCATACCAGAGGAACCAGCAAGTCCGCTGACAGTTCCTGCAGCACTGGCAACACTGCCAGCAGTACTGGCAACACGTATGCCGTTGATGACACCACCGACAGAACCAGCCGTAGCAGCTCCTATCATGCCTCCTGCACCCGCCATGTCGGCAATTCCCTTAATCCACTTAGATACCTTCTTAACTTTATTCTCATGCTTGCCTATTGTGCCGGACTCCTTGGGGAGTGAGGCATAAGTCGAGTCACTTGTGAGAATGTTGTAACTGACGATAAACTCCGGCTCTGGAACCGTTACCTGTGCAAATGTGCTGCCTGCGGCCAGCAGCATTGCAATACCGATAAAAAACTTTTTCATAAAATCAGTTGTTTCAAGTTGCCCCTGTTCAGCCAGTCGGGGTATTCCCTTAAAAGAGTGAGCTGCCGTCCATGTACGCTGGCTCGCCGACAGCCAACCTCACAGACAACAGCCCATAATATGAGACTATTGGTGTCCAGTCGCGTGATTCGGCGTTTCTCGCGAGTGAAGACCACTCCTTTTGCATAATGTGATTGTGGACTGGAGATAAACTCGACCTGGTTGTTTGAAAGGAAACCACCCTTGCCAAAATACTCTAAGTTTCCCAGTCCGTCGGAAACTTGAAACCTTTTAACGTCTTCACCCATCAGGTATTTGGACGGAAAACATCTGTATTCGAGTGCAAAGGTACGAAAAATAGTTGTAATATGCAACTTTTTCTTCTTTTATATTGCAAAGGTAATAAATATCCGTCTGATTATCAAGGGAATATCCCTATTATATCAAGGAAAATCCCTATCATTCTCAGTAGAGCAGGCTGGCACCTGTTCTGTATGTCAGTTCCCTATCAAAAGCGATATCCTTCAGATACCTGATGAGGGATGCCAGACGTCCGGGACGCATCCACGATGAATCACCAGGCAGAAGCCTTGGTGCATCGAGGGCGAGTTTACCGGCGAGGATGTAGCGGTTCAACTGGCTGCCCGTTGGCCCGCCGAAACTCTCGATCCGGCCACGCTCCCAGTTTTCTTCATGCCATTTGAAGTAGTCATTGAACTGTTGCCGAAGCCGTTTGTCAACGTTGGGAGTGTGGTCGTGCATGAGGTATGTCCGCATCAGATCCAATAATGCGGTGTACATCTTCTCATCCTTGCGCCAGATTGCCATTGCTATAATTTACAAATTTAAAGAAACTTCTGAGACCTCTTTTTCCAGCTCTTCAATCGAGTGATTCATCAGCACTGGGTCCTTCTCATACAGAGGGCAGTTCCTTGCAGTGGTCTGCTTCGGAAAGTGGTATTGCTCACCGAGTGTCTTGTATCGAATACAGACATGGGTATTCTGCCACTCGTTGTACTTATAGAACTTACATAGAATGCAGTTCTTGATATCCAGTCCTTTCTTCACAAAATAGACAAGGCCTGTCTGATAAGAGTCAAGTGTGCCATCCTCTTCGTTGATTCCCCAGATGTCGATTCCTGCCCCTTTTAGGTTCAGTTCCCTGATAGACTCTGGATGAACTTTCTGATTGAGTTTGTCACACATAACAAAGTACTCTGTTGCAGATATGACCCTGGCCGCTCCACTTCCAAAGAGGAAAAACCGGGTAATTGGAACGTCCCTCTTCCTGATGGGTGGCAACTTGGGGGAGAAATTGTAGGTCTTACAATTTTCGTCCTCGATGAATCCACGGTTGATGATGTCGTCGATGTCAGCTTCACTCTTTATCTTCATGGTCTCTACAATCCTGTATTCAGAGGTTACCTTTGGTTCCTCTGACTCATGGGTCTTGTAGATTTCGATAAAGACTGGTGGCCTGTCCGGCTTCGTCGAGCAGGTTAGCAGCAGATCCGGACGGAACTCTCCGACTGTCACTTCCTCCTTGCAGTCGTCATAGACAACATTTCCTTTCCATGTCTTCAGGTCTGTTGGGATGCTAACTCTTGGCTGATAGCAGTAATCTCCTATACAGCCAGGACAGTGCTGAGCATCCTGACATGGAACGTCGCGGGTGAAGGTGAGCGGGAAACTGTCTGCAGACATGAACTTCTCGCGGATCCTGCGCTTTGCCAGTTTGTGAAGGTATGACTCCCCATCACAGGCGGTGTCCGCTCCATGGGCGAAGTGTGGAACCTTGATTTTGCCGATTTTGGCAATCAGCGGTTGCCCACACTCCAGACAATAGAAAGTATGGCTATGCCTGGTCTCTGCAGACACGCTGCTGATGTGAACAAGTTCGTTGTTCTCATTCAGGCAATAACTATACTTTATCTGTCCCATTATCTTCCGTAAATACGTTGATACTCACTTCTGGCTGATGAATCACCACAATGAGCGGACATCAGAAGATAGTCTTTGGAATCAAGTCTGCTTCCATAGTCTTGTTCAAAGACGGCCATGCTGAAAAGGTGGGCAGCAAAGACACCAAGCACAGTATTCTTATAAGAATCATTTACATAGAAATTACTTCTAAGAAGGGCTGAGCGTGTTGTGCCAAAATACTCAAGGAACTTATTAAATCCTTTCTCATAGAAAGAAGAAGCCATTGTGTATTTGCCTAACTCACCATAGCATTTTGCCATGCTGCACAGCATATCGCCCTGACTGCCGGAATCTTCTATCTTCGTATAATAGTAGGCTCCCTCTTCATAGGAACGGATGGCTTTTTGATACTCTTTCAGATTTCTATATGCAGATCCTTGCATGCTATATAAGATAGCTGCTATTCTATCGGTGATATCTGCCTTGTGAATAGACAGACATTCTTCGGTTGTCTTAACCAATTCCCCCCACTCTTCAAGGTTCATCAGAATGTTTCCTTTGTAGATATACATTCTTGGGGAAGGTTCACGACCCGTAAAACTCTTCCAGTTAACCTGGATTGAGTCTATCAGATCGAGGGCCTTCATGAACATGCCCGTGTTCATAATTGAGTCCACTCCTGCCACCATCATTTCTTCTGTTAGCATGAATAATGCATCTCTCTGTTCGTCTGTGAGAGAGTCTGTCACTTCTCTCATAGACTTCACGGCTTCAGCCTTACTTCTGCTTTGGGCAAAGCCACAGGCCATTGTTATACAGGCCATCAATAACAGAATAAATCTCTTCATATTTACTGAAATATAGTGATTGACATTTATTTGGTGCAAAGATACAAAAAATAATCGACTTTGCTTTTATTATATTCTTTTTTTATCGTTATTGCACCGATTCTTATCTATAGCACATCGTCAATGTTCTGTTTCTTCCGGTTCCGAACCTTGACAACCCCGTGCTTACCTTCATAACTTCCAATACCATTCCGGAAAAACTTCTCTACCACCTCACGAATAGTAAAACCTTCCTTTTGGGCAATGGCCTTGATCTTTTCAACAAGTTCACTGCTGCAGATGACAGTGAAATGAGTCCAACTGGCATCGGTAAACGACTGTTGGGCCTCATTCTTGTTTCCACCTACGTTTTGGGGTACTGTAGCAGGCACTGCACCCGAATTAGCCAGCAACTCATCAGCGAGAGAGTTGGCCGGATTCTCTATTTTCTTTTTCGTTGCCATAGTGATACTTTTTATTTCGTTATATACTTGAATATGGGTGCAAATGCATCTCTGAGCACCTTGCGCTTCTCGAAATCAAACAACTCCAGTGTGGAGTAGCCGTTGAGATGGGTTGTCAGCCGGATGTCAGGCGTTATCTCGCCAAACTTCCTATTTAGCGCTTCTATCGAATCCTCGCGAGCCTTACGAACCTCACCTCTCTTCTCAAAGATAGTTGATACTTTGTTAGGTACAAAGAACATCTTGGCTGTGAAGTTCTTCTTAAACAACTCGGCGAACATCACCGTTGCATCCACGCAGTCAGAGTTCAATTCATAGGGAATAATGGCAACGTCTGCAGCCTCGTAGATGATCCGGAGTGCCGGGTCCTGAATATTACCCGGACAGTCGATGAGAACAGTGCAAGGCAATTTCTTGACACGGTTAATCATGGCCTTCACGCCTTCCAAGTCTGTTGTGTTTAGGAAGAGAACCTGCCATGGAATCATTGCCGAAGGGTGAGAAGCAAGGTCTCGCTTCCGATGACGAGAGATTGATTGCTGAATATCGGCATCCAGTACCATCACTGGTTGGCCTTGCTCAACGAAGAACGTAGCGAAGTTCGCACAGAGGCAACTCTTGCCGACGCCGCCTTTGAGTGCTGTTGTGAGAATGATTTTGTTGTTCATAACGTCTTTATGTTTAAATGTTTATTTGTGTACATTATATATATAAGAACATAAATGTAACAGTTTTCTAATATCATAACTTTGCAAAAGTTAAAGTGCCGTCATCTTTTATTTTAGTAATCTTATACCCAAAGGCTTTAATCAGAGGATCCTTTTTTACATCTTCGTCAGTTCCACTGACCCAAATGTCTCTCCCGTAAAGATACACCCATCCATCGCGGTTATATCCACCTCGCATGCAATTCATGAAATGGCGAGTTAAGTCATGTTTGTTTTTGTGACCTTCATGACTGATGTTCTCGTCTCGAAACATCATTAGATATCCGCAAAGAATTTTTTCATTATCTAATCTAAACTCGTTTATCATGGCTCTTTTCCATTCCGGATCTCTCGCCATTTCGTCAATCCATATTAAATCCTGCTCATGAGAAGGAACAAACTGCTTTTCTTCTTGTCGCTTTGGAGCATCCTGCTTTTCCTGTTGCTGCTCTGGTGTTTCGTTGGATGGCTCATAGGTAAGAAGATCTTTCTGCATAGCTTTCATCGCATACGCAGGTACACTCTTTATTTCCTTGTCACTCAACATGATTGTGTCATACAACCTTTTTAAGTATTCCATGAAGAAATTACCAGGGTTGGTACGCCAGTTCTCAACGTGCTCATGACCGTAGTTCTTGTAGTATTTCAACTTTACCACCGTTTCAAGATTCTTACCTTTGATAACACTGAATCCAAGGTTTTCAGTCAAGAATTTACGTTCTTCCTCCGATAGGTCATCAAGACTAAATGGTGTGAGTTGATTAAATTCTCTGAATAACTCTATGCGCTCATCAACTTCGGGATTCTTGTCAGGTTGATAATGAATTTCTATTTTCGCATAGTTTGCGGAACGCCCACGTCCCTTTGATGCAGGAATAATGCAATCTATATCCACATATTCTTTCACTTCAAAATAGAATGGAGAATGTTTCTTAAGATCATTTTCAACTTCGGTAAGTACCTTCTTTTTGAAAGAACTATAATCTCTGTACTCACCAGGTGCCACCAATTCCTTAATATAATTAGTAGGCCAAACTATTTCTCTTATTTGTTTTTCCTTGCGATAGTCCGCAAGTAAAATGTAGAACGGGACAGAGGCGGCACGCTCAAATTTGAAGAATACACTAATCTCGAACACGTGAACACCTTTCTCCCAATGACAAAGGACTTCCCATGTTCTTTCAGGAACTCTAAAATAGACATAATTGATTCCTTCAACCTTTCTGATATCGGGTTTCTCTATTACCTGTGCAAGCCCCCATACAATTCCATTGTCTTTGCACTTCTCATCGAATAGTCTTTCCTTCAGAGAAGTGTTCTCAAACTCTACCGTTCGAGCAAGACTGCGTAAAGCCTTCTTTACTTTATCGTAGCCCTGTAGTTTGTTGTTTTTGTCTCGGGTTAGAAGAATATCAAGCGGGAAGGCCACCTCCACTTCATCTCTTCGGAACTCACTTCCGAAAGCTCGCTTCTGGAAACGTATGCGATCAAGTAATGGCTTCTGGTCTTTCAAGTCCTCCTTGAAATTAAACTTATAATCTCCAAAATCAACCTGCATTTTAAGCATGATTAGACTGAGAATACGCCATTCGTAGACACTATTTACTCTGATAGGTAATTTGAATGCAGAATTAGATGCAAAAACTGTATCGTTCCGCAACTTTAAATCCTTATATGTATTGTTATCTGCATTCATAGACATTTTATACAAGAAGAGGTTTCGACAACGTGTATGCGTTTGCCTGATCGTTCAACTGTTCCTCCGTCTTCACCGCACCTTCTCGAATCCACTTATCGAGTTCTGCGCGTTCGAAATAAATATAACGGCCACCAGGCTTGTAGTGAGGAATTTTGCGGGAGGCGGTCATTTTATAGAGCATGGACTTTGATACACCCATATACAAAGCCGCCTCGTCAAAATTGAAAATCTCCTTCTGACAAAGATACACGCTCTCCAGCGCCTTTATGCGCTCTTCGTTGAGATCCTGCTGGTAGAGTTGCTGTGCGAGAAGAACCTTCACATCGTTATTCCCGCACAGCATCTGTTCTGCACGCTCCAGTGCCTGCCCCCATTCTGGTGCAGACTCCATCTTCTGTTTCCGGATGTTACAACTATTCATAACTTTTACATTTAGTATCATTTTGTCGCAAAAGTACACCAATACTCTCAAAAAAGAGGTCTTGCAAAAAAAAAAGTCGTATATTAACAATTTTACGACTTACCCAGTCGTAAAACTGCATATTTTCTGCACAAAATCTAAGATTTGTGCATATTCTCAGGTGTTTTTGGGGAGGCTTCCATTTCCAGGTTTTGCAGCAATGCTCGTAAAGTATGGCGAGCATCAGCGACATACTGAATGAGGAAGACGTCTATGCCGGAACCATCAAGATCCAGCATTTTTACCATCTCCTCGAGCACTACACCGAGTTTATCTATACCATCCTTAAAGTCCGGAATCTGGCGTTGAATGTCGCAGTATATTATTTCATCCCAATCAGACATACTCACATCCTGAATCTCTGGAGAGACTACCTGTATGAGTTCTGCAACCTCCTTCATCTTCCGAGAAGCCTCAGAAATAACTTCCATCACACGAAGTTTCTCAGGAAAGGTGTTGTTACCATTAACATCCATAGTAGACAAGCCCTCTACCACACATAAGATTTCCTTAAGGCTTTCCCCTGTATTCTTCAGGGAAAAAACTTGTTCCTTTAACTGCTTTAACTGTTCTAACTGCTTCATAATTGCATCGTTCTTTAACCATCCAGAGAACCGCCCTGGTACGGAGACAGTGAAACGGCTGCACATCCCGTTGGTTAAAGAACGATGACTCACCCGAAGGGCAGTTTTGTTCACGAGATGGCAGCCGCTATACGGATGCATTATGGGCATAAAAAAGGCCCAAGCAATATGCTGAGCGTCTGACGTGCGCCCTGCCGGATGGTTTACCATCGTTCTTTAACCGTTGGCAAAGATACGAAGAAAATTTGAAACCACCAAGATTTTTGCAAATTTTAATAGAGCTGTTTGTAATTTGATTGATTGGGCGATTGGGAAGTGGATATGGGCGATTTGTTATTATCCCTTAAAATGCAACTAAATCGTTTTGGTTGTATTTTTATTCTCATATCTCCCAAAAGTTGGATTTTATGCCTCCCAAATCTCCCAAAAGTTGGATTTTATGACCCCTAAATCTCCCAAAAGTTGGATTTTACACCTTATTATATAAATAAAAATTATTTTTTTTTGAGAAAGAGCGTCCGAAGACGCTTGTTTTGACAAACCAGTAAGCGTATATATGTGCGCATGCGCGTACATACGCGTGTGCATGACGAAGATGATGCTCCGGGTGAAAATCAAAATCAAAGCCCCCCCGACGTAAGTCGGTAATTGGGTGCTTTTCTGCGTGTTAATTTTTGTTTCTTTGCGTGCAAAAGTGTTTAAATACAACTTTTGGGAGATTGACAAAGAATAAAAGGTCTTCCTGAAGCCTATGAAGCACAAAATACATTTGTTTCTCCATCATTCAGGCTATCTAATTTTGCAAGGTTGTTGCCAATATTGCGAGCAAATGTAGATGTATGGTGGTGCGACCAGTCGCCAGTCATCCCTGATGGGTCTTATATTGCTCATATACGACTTTAGGCCATCCCGGTGGATGTACACACGCCAGACGGCAGAATAAAGCGTGTAAAGGCTCATAAATAACACCTAAATAGTTGTTTCTACCTTTGATGTACCTTCCAAATCTCCCAAAAGTTGTATTTTAGTGATGCGAGTCGAAAAATCGAAGTAAATTTTGAAATATCGATATTTCTTTGTACCTTTGCCAACAGAAACAAGGGAAGACCCATTTGAGGGTAACGTGGTAGATAAAGCGCCAACCTTATCAATGAGTATTCCCTTTTCTATCGGCTGCTGTCGGCTACGCGATTAGGTTCTTTGACAAGCAAAGCGTCAGGGACGAAACGTGTTCTGTAGTTCGACGGTGGCAGTTCTTTTTTTTGCTCCTTATCCTTGGTGGTCTCAGAATTTTGTTGTACCTTTGCACCATCAGCGAAGGAAATGTCGGCATGTTGATGTTCCTCATCATGAGAAACGGAGGCGGTTTCCATCGCTCTTATGGAAACAGTGACAAATGCAAAGGAATGTCATTTTCTACACTTTTTCTACACTTTTAAAGAACAACTAAATGATTAACAAATTAAATATCACCTAATTACGAATTTATCCCGATTCTCGGTCGGGGTACTAACAATCATGAAGATGAAAAAGTTGATATTTGTTCTGGCAATGATGCTGAGTGTAGCGACAGGCTATGCGCAGACTGAGGGTACAGCCCTGAAGTTCGGTTACCTGAGCTACGATGCGGCTATCAAGGCCGTCCCTGACTATGAAGAGATGCAGAACAATCTGGCAACGCTGCGCGCCCAGTACGAAGCAGAGATGAAGCGTGTTGAGGACGACTTCAACAAAAAGTACGAGGAGTTTCTGGACGGTCAGGCCCATTTCCCCAAGACCATCCTCCAAAAGCGCCAGAGCGAGCTGCAAGAGATGCTTGACAAGAATACGGCCTTCAAGCGCCAGGGTCAGGCACTTCTGAACGACGCTGAAGCCAGCTTGAGGCAAAAGCTGCAAGCTGCGCTTGACGCTGCCATCACTACTGTCGGACAAGAAGGAGGCTATGCCTTCATTCTGAATACAGACCAGCATGCCGCACCCTTCATCAATCCACTGATGGGTGAAGACGTGACACAGGCTGTCATCAACGCGCTCCAAAACAATAATTAACAACACCATGCTCAGTACGGCACCAGGGCCTATTGGCATTTTTGACAGCGGCTACGGCGGCCTAACCATCCTGCATGGCATCCGCCAATTACTTCCCCAATACGACTACCTGTACCTGGGTGACAATGCACGTGCGCCATACGGCACACGCTCATTCGACGTCGTCTATGAATTTACACGACAAGCCGTGGTACGCCTCTTTGAGATGGGATGTCACCTGGTGATACTGGGGTGCAACACAGCATCGGCAAAAGCCCTTCGCACCATCCAGCAAAATGACCTGCCAAAGTTGGACGCACAACGCCGCGTATTGGGCATCATCCGACCCACCGCTGAGGTCATCGGTTCGCTGACCCATACACGCCATGTCGGCATCTTCGCCACGGAGGGAACCATCAAGAGCGAATCGTACAATCTGGAAATCCACAAGTTAGCACCAGACATTCAGGTGTCAGGCGTTGCCTGTCCTTTCTGGGTGCCACTGGTGGAATACAACGAGGCAGACTCCCCTGGCGCCGACTACTTCGTAAAAAAGCGCATCGACCAGCTGATGCGCCTCGACCCCGACATTGACACCATCATCCTGGGTTGCACGCACTATCCACTACTGCTGCCAAAGATTCACAAATATATTCCCCGTGGCATCCGCATCGTATCGCAAGGGGAATATGTAGCAGAATCACTGCTACACTATTTTGAGCGGCACCCTGCTATTGAGCAACACTGCACCCGAGGCGGACAGGTACACTATATGACTACTGAGAATGCGGAGAAATTCAAGGAGCAGGCCCAAATCTTCCTCCATGAGCCTGTAGAGGTGGAAACTATCACGCTGGGATGATATGCTGTCATGAGCATATTCCCGCCCAAAACCAAAAAAAACACCTATTATTTGTTTATTACCGAATTTTTATGTATCTTTGTGGCCGAATGTATCGGTTACATTCCTAATGTAAAAATTCGCGAAAATGATGAAAGACAAGTTGTTAATCGGTTTAGGCCTGCTGACGTTAGCACTGACGTCATGCGAGGATAAAGATCTTTTTGACCAGGCGTCATACGACCAGGCCAGGAAGGAAGCGTTCGGTATCGACAATGTAGATCCGAAACATAATTGGGCCACCGTTGGCAAAGCTACAGCCAACATCAAGGTCATAGGTGACTACGGTACCACCTATGAGGTCGGCATCTATCAGGAAAACCCCATCGGAGCTAAGGAAGCTACCCTGCTTTACGAGGAGGTCATCAACGGCACTGGCACACTGACAGCCAATGTCTCCTATCCTCTGGCTCAATCGATTGTCTACGTCGGTGTGTTTGACAAGGACGGTCGTGGCATGGCCAAGGCGGTAAAGGTGGCTAACGGCAATATCGATGCGACCATCGAGATGGCGAGCAGTGCAGCATCCAGGGCTGCAAGAAGAGCCACATCCACCAACCGTGCCGACTATATCCGTACGGACTACAAGACTTTCTTCATCGACGACCTGAAAGACTATGACAAGAATTTCAGCAGCTACTACGATATGTCGAAAGTGCCCCAATACGAACAGCTGAACAAACAGGTATATACCCAAGAAAACAACTGGCAGGGAGGTCCGGCATACGGCGACGGCATGCACTTTGTGCTGCCCGCCAAAAAAACATACACGATTTCATCGAACACGTTCGTGAATGCCTGGGATGCTACGGTTATCGTCGTCAGAGGAACGCTAATTGTTCCCGAGAACTTCGGCGAGCTGCGCCTTTGGGGCGACGGCAACACGGCCACCTCGTCTGGCAAGGGTACGTTCACCCACGGACAGACGATTGTCGTTGCCGAAGGCGGCAAGGTCATCTGCAACAACAACAAACTGACTTTTGCCAACAAGGCAAACATCATCAACTACGGCAGCGTGGAGCTGAATGGCACCTACGTCGATTATGCCAATGGTGCAGACAAGGGGTTCATGAATGCTGGAACAATAAAGGGTACCAATGGCGCAGGCATCAACTTCGCCGGAGGCACGCCTTACTACAACTGCGGAGACATGGACCTGTCAGACAATGGTTTCATCAGGTTCAATGGCAATATCACCTTTACCAACGTCGGTCATATCCATGCCTACAACTGTGCTGACCAAGGTGCCACCAAGGTCAACGACTGGGCTATCTCGGCAGGTGCACAGAACGCTACCGTCTACAACCTCTGTGATATGACGTACGAGCGTTTCTTCGGCGTCAATAACTACGTCGGCACCGACGGTTCACTGCTTTATGCCAAGGAAGGTATGTTCACCAATTCCGGTGGCAGCATTACGTTAGGCAGTCAGGCCATGGTCAAATGTGGCGACTGGTATGACAACGGCTCTACGGCAGAAGCCTCCAACCTGGCCAGCAACTACGCTATCATTCAGGTTACGGGCGACGTCGACGAACAGACGGGTCAGAACACCAAGGCTACGGGCTATGTCTACTTCGACATCCAAGGCACTATCAAGGGACAGGGCGAAGATAACCCAAACAACTACCACGTCACGAACTTCAAGAACAACATGCTGACATACACCGTGCATGAAGCCTCAGCACCCAACAACATCATGATTCCTGCCGACGAAGACGGATGTAACACCATTGGCTATAACAGCAATGGCAATGAGGGTGGCGGCAAACCCGACACGGATTCGTTCTCCATGCGCTACTGCTTTGAAGATAACTTCCCCGATTTCGGCGACTACGACTTCAACGACGTGGTACTGACGCTGACACCCAATGTCAACGGAAACACACTGAACATCAAAGTTAGTCTGGATGCCGTCGGTGCCTCAGAGTCTATCGCTGCAGCCATCCGACTGGTAGGCGTCAACACGACTCACCTTAGTGGTTACTACGCTGTCCAGGAATTTGAGCCACTGCCATCCAACATGGCATCGGTGGCCAATATCACGACGGATAAGACATTCATCACCGAGAGCGACGAAATCAACCACACGACAGACCTCGTCATCGTCCTCTTCAAAGATGCCCATTGGGCCATAAACCCGCAGCGAGGCAGCAACGGCAAGCCGCTGAACGTCTTCTATAACACCGTCACCGACCCCAACTATCCGAATGCCATGAGCATCGAACCGAAGGTGGCTGAGTTTGAACTGGTGTTCAACGACCCGAAGAAGGCTGCCAGCATTGCCGAGAACAACTTTGACGTATTTATCGTAGAACCCTACAACAGCGGCTACTGGGAAGTACACACTGTCCAGAACGGCTTCAAGTGTGCACAGGTGCTGACGACCTTGAAGGGCAGCGACTATAGCCGGAAGTACGGTGACAACATCCCCTGGGCCATCATGACGTCAGGCAAGGACTTCAGATACCCGATAGAATGGCAGAACATCGGTCAGAAGAAGGGAAGCACCCTCACCGGTGCCTACAAGACTCCCGACCACGCCTTCGGTAGCTGGGCTGAGAATCCTGAGTCCAACAAGGACTGGTACAAATATCCTACTGAAGGGCTGGTCTATTAGGGCCTCGGTTAGCAAGCATAGAAAAAGAGCACCGAAATCATTTTCAGTGCTCTTTTTCTATGTGGACCAGCCAGGGCTTGAACCTGGGACCTCCAGATTATGAGTCTGTTGCTCTAACCAACTGAGCTACAAGTCCAGTGCTTTCAGTAAAGCGGATGCAAAGGTACAAAAAAAAGTAAAAAGTGAAAAGTGAAAAGTGAAAAATTTGCTGCCGTACCCTATTTTTTACCATTTTTTTGTAATTTTGCAACCGAAATGAAAGAAAAAATGCAAGGGCTCACTGCTGCCGAGGTTATACAGAGCAGGCAGAAGCACGGTGACAATATCCTGACGCCCCCTAAGCGGCAGTCGATGTGGAAATTGTATTTAGAGAAATACAAGGATCCCATGATACGCATCTTGTTGGTGGCAGCCATCATCTCACTACTGTTATCCTTCGTCAAACAGGACTTCATTGAGACCATCGGCATCATTGCCGCTGTCATCCTCGCCACAACAGTAGGTTTTTATTTTGAGCGCGATGCCGCCAGAAAGTTCGACGTACTGACGCAACTGGGTGAAGAACAGTCTGTCAAGGTGCTGCGAGAAGGACAGGTCATGGAGATTCCACGCCGTGAGGTTGTAGTAGGCGATGTCGTCATCGTGGAAACAGGCGACGAGATTCCTGCCGACGGACACCTATTCGAAGCTACCGACTTACAGGTGGATGAGAGTTCACTGACAGGAGAGACCATCACAGAAAAGTTTGTCAAAGGCCCAAAAGAAGATACCGAGGAAGACAAAGGACAAGAGGCTTACCCCAAATACATGCTGTTACGCTCATCACTGGTCATGTCAGGGACGGGGCGCTATGTCGTCACGGCAGTTGGCGACGCCACGGAGATAGGTCATGTGGCACGCCAGGCGATGGAACTCACAGGCGTAGAGACACCACTGAACATTCAACTCAACCGTTTGGCCAAGCTCATCAGCAAGGTGGGTGCCTTCGTGTCCATCATGAGTTTTCTGGTATTCTTGATTCACGACATACTGACCAATCCTTTGTGGCATACCACCGACTACCTTGGCATGACTGAAATCGTGCTGAAATACTTCATGATGGCAGTCACATTGATTGTCATGGCCGTTCCTGAAGGTTTGCCAATGGCTGTCACATTGGCACTTGCACTGAACATGCGGCGCATGCTGAAGAGCAACAACCTGGTGCGCAAGCTCCAGGCATCGGAAACCATGGGTGCCGTCACCGTCATCTGCACGGACAAGACAGGAACGCTGACGGAGAACCGCATGACGGTCTTTGAAATGAAGAATGAGACAGGCATCATCAACAAAGCCAGTGAAGCACTGGCGATGGCCATAGCCTTGAATACGACGGCAACCCACGACATCGGCAATCCCACGGAACAGGCCCTGTTGCGATGGGTCAAGAAGCAAGGGGTAGACTACGCGAAGATACGCGAGGAAAACCCTGTCACTACACGCCTGCCCTTCTCTACCGAACGCAAGTATATGACGACCACCGTAGGGGACACCTTATATATAAAGGGGGCACCAGAGGTGGTGATGGCCATGTGTGAGATGACGGCAGACCAACGCAAGCACATGGAAGAAGAGCTCGCCCAGTGGCAGCAACACGCCATGAGGACGCTGGCCATTGCCGTCGGCACGCCCTCACAGGAGCAGACAGCGCCTGCTACACTCCTCGCCATCGTTGCCATCAGCGATCCCCTGCGCCAAGAGGTGCCCGCTGCTATCCGACAATGCAGGAAGGCTGGTGTCGACGTGAAGATTGTGACGGGCGATACCGCTAGCACGGCGATGGAGATAGCACGGCAATGTGGCGTTATCGACCTTTCGCCGTCATCTGTCCATTGTATTACCGGTGCTGAATTTGCTGCCCTCAGTGATGAAGAAGCCCTCCAGCGGATTGGCGACTTGAAAGTCATGTCAAGGGCACGACCGTCAGACAAGCAACGTCTGGTAGCCCTGTTGCAACAGACGGGAGAAGTCGTGGCTGTCACAGGCGATGGCACCAATGATGCGCCGGCCTTGAACCGCGCCCACGTCGGCATGTCGTTAGGCAGCGGCACCAGTGTCGCCAAGCAGGCCAGCGACATCACGCTGATAGACGACTCGTTCCGCAGCATCGTTCAGGGCATCATGTGGGGGCGCTCGCTCTACAAGAACATCCAGCGCTTCATCTTCTTCCAACTCATCGTCAATGTAGCAGCATTGCTGCTGGTACTTTGCGGTGCCTTCGTCGGTACGGAGATGCCGCTGACCATCACACAGATACTGTGGGTCAACCTCATTATGGACACCTTCGCCGCCATGGCACTGGCATCGTTGCCACCATCACGCGAGGTGATGCAAGAACGTCCCCGCAGCCAAGATGCCTTTATCATCACCCCTTCCATGGTGCGTGGCATTGCCATCATCGGCGGCATCTTCTTTATACTGACCTTCGCCCTGCTCTATTACTTCGAGCGTATCGCAGGCATTGACGATCAAGAGCTGACCATCTTCTTCTGCTGCTTCGTCATGCTGCAGTGGTGGAACCTGTTCAATGCCCGCTGCCTCGGTTCCTGCCATTCGGCATTCCGTCGCCTGTGGGCCAGTCAGGGTTTCCTGCTGGTACTGGCACTGGTACTGCTGGGACAGTGGCTTATCGTCACCTTTGGCGGCAGGATGTTCCGTACCGTTCCGCTGTCATGGCAGACATGGGGATCGATCATCGTTTTAACGTCACTCGTACTATGGGTGGGTGAACTGTACAGATGGATTCAACGCGTATGGAAAAGACAGGCTGCGTAGCGACTATAGGCATGTTTGACGGTGTCCATCTCGGTCACCAGTTTGTACTGCGCCAGGTGGTGGAAGAGGCACATCGCCGTGGACTACAGTCACTGGCTGTCACCTTTGAACGGCAGCAGCCATTGCTGACACCCATCAACGAAAAAGTCCAGCTCATCGCCCAGGTAGGCATAGACCGCGTAGAGGTGTTGCCCTTTACAGAAGAGCTGAAGATGATGACTGCCTTCCAGTTCATGCAACAGGTACTTAAAGAGCAGTTAGGCGTGAAAGTGCTTTTCATCGGCTATGACAACCGTTTCGGCCACAACCGCGAAGAAGGCTTTGACGACTATGTGCGCCATGGTCGGCTGTTAGGGATTGAAGTACTGCAACTGCCTGCCAAGGGAACGGTATGTTCTTCACACATCCGTCAGTATCTGCAGGAAGGTCGCGTAGCTGAAGCCGCCGCAAGCCTGAGCTATCCTTATACCCTCATCGGCCATGTCATGCATGGTGAACATGTCGGCACAACACTCGGTTTCCCAACAGCCAACCTTGTGTTGGACGATGAGCATCAGATTGTTCCTGCTCCTGGTGTCTATGCCGTCAAGGTTCGGTTGGAGAACGGCCAAGAAGACAGGCAAGGTATGATGAACATCGGGACACGACCGACATTCGACGGACGGCAGCAGACGCTTGAGGTGCATGTGTTTCAGCTGCACGAAGACCTCTATGGACAACAGCTGGCTGTATCGTTTGTGGAACGTCTGCGCGAAGAGCACCGTTTCGACACCGTCGAAGCACTGCGCCAGCAGTTGCAGCAAGACGAAGAACAGGCAAAAGAACTCTTTCAAAGCATAAAGATATGAAAAAAAGCATCATTTACTTCATCGTCTTCTTAGGATTACAGGCCACAGCCAGCATCATTGTTACAGGCTGCTGGCGGCTGATAACCGGCAATAGTGACATCACGACCACCAACCTGATTGTGACCAGCGTACTGTCCAGTGGACTCACCATTGCCTTGTTTCTGTTAGCACGATGGGCCGTGGTGTCGCCCAACTGGTTGCGCAGCCGTCAGTGGACAGTACTGATATGGAGCGTCGTTGCAGCCATGGGCACCATCATCCCCTCCATGTGGATACAGGAGCACATGCCAGACCTGCCCAACCTGCTGGAAAACGAGTTTGACCAGTTGCTGTCATCACGTATGGGTTACTTCACCCTCGCCCTGCTGGCACCGCTGGCCGAAGAGATTGTGTTCCGCGGAGCAGTACTGAAAGCCCTCCTCGGTTCCTATCGTCCGTGGACTGCCATCGTGGTGAGTGCCGTCTTCTTTGCCCTGGCACATCTCAATCCGGCACAAATGCCCCATGCCTTTGCCATCGGTCTGCTGCTGGGTTGGATGTACTATCGCACAGGCAGCATTCTCCCGGGAATGGCCTACCACTGGTTCAACAACAGTGTGGCCTACGTACTCTACAACGTCTATCCCGACCCGGACATCCGTCTGGCCGACATCTTCAAAGGGTCAGAGCAGCATGTCCTCATGGCCGTCGGATTCTCGCTGCTGATATTGGTTCCTGCCCTCTATCAGCTCTACCTACGGATGAAAACTGCAGAACAACAATCATTCTTTTAAAATCTATAAGCGTATGAAACACAAAGAAATTATCGGCGCTGCCCTCATTGCACTGGGCATCGTTTGCTTGGGATGGTTTATCAAGGCTGGTATTGATGACTTTGCCGAGAAAGACCGTAGAGTGACAGTAAAAGGTTTGGCAGAACGTGAGGTTCCCGCTGACAAGGTGACGTGGAGCATCGGCACGAAGGTGACCGGCAACGACCTGCCAATGCTCTATGAGAACATCAGTGTGCAGACACAGAAAATCAAGCAGTTCCTCCTGAAATATGAGCTGCCTGAGGGAGAGATTACCATCAATCCTCCTTCCGTGAGCGACCTTGAGGCCCGTGAGTGGGGAGACAACAACCGCGGTTTCCGCTATATTGTCAACACGACGATTACCGTTGCCACCAACAAGGTAGAACAGGTCAACAAGGCCATCTCCAATCAAGCCGAACTGCTGAAACAGGGCGTTGCCCTTGGTGAAAACACACCCATGTACGAATATGCTTCTTTCCAACAGATGAAGCCGGAAATGATGGCGGAGGCTATCAAGAATGCCCAGAAGACCGCAGAACAGTTTGCTGAAGCCAGCAATGCTGACCTTGGCAGCATTCTGACAGCCGACCAAGGCGTTTTCTCCATCGACAACCGCGACGAGAATACACCTTATATTAAAAAATTACGCGTGGTGACTACCGTCACCTATTCGTTGAAGGACTAAGCTTCCTTGCCGGAGAACTGAAAAACCTCTCCCCAAGGATAGCTGCCAGGCTTGAGCGTCACGAGTGTCCCACTTGTGGCGCTCATCTGTACTACCCCCGGAGCCAGTTGGGCAGTGACGGTAAAGTCATTCCATCCTAACGCTTGCAGGGTAGCCCACGCCGTGGCACCGCCCTCGATAATCAGGTGTGTGGGCTGGTGCTGGGCAACCAACCGACGGGTCACTTCCGCCATCATGTGACGCAGATGCACAGCCACTTCCTTACCGGTGCGATGGGTGTGGGGGATGCTGAGGATGAGGCTGTGCTGTTCGGCATAGGCATGGGTATCCCATAGGCTGAGGTCATCAGAACCGTCATAGATGGCACGGGGCATGGGCGCAACAGGAATACCCAAGTCAAGCACCTTGCTTTGTGTCGAACCGCAAAGGATGAGGGTACTTTCCCCCGATGGTATGCCACTGGGAGCAGATGCTGCCGGTGAACCTGACGCACCATCTTCTTTGGAATGCACCAAAAACTGTTCAAACAAATCTGCAGCACCTGCAAAAAGCGTTCTCCCGTCATCGTAGAGGCTGACGATACAATGCAAGTCATTGAGATTTGTGGCATCGGGCATCAGAATGCCTTTGGAGGCCGCGTCACGAAATCGCTTGCGCACGTCGGCAGTGGTAGCAGGAAATTCCGGGTCAAAGGAGAAGTCCGTCTTGTCGATAGGGGTCTTGTCGATATAGTAGATGCCCGCACGGATGGTACGTCCCTTGGAGGGGTTAGCGGGTTCATAGATGGCACGGCGGACGCCTATGATCTCCATCAGCGTGGTAAGCTCAGCCAGGACATGCCCCCGCAAGGCGGAATCGGTTTTCTTGAAGAATTTAGAATAGGTGGGTATGAGCGACAAGCCAAGACGATGGGTCTGTGCCACCGCCTCTGCTTCACTCATGGAGCGGGTGTCGGTGGCAAGGACAGTGATGCCGTTGGCTGCGGCTCTACCGCAGCCATCAGAACCACAACAGACCAGGTGTACCTGATGGCCATGGGTGAAGGCAATACCTGCTATTTCGGCAGCGCCGGTAATATCGTCAGCAATGACTATCATGGCTGTCAGTTTCCCTTCTTACTGTTTTTCCTTTTTAGCCTTTCTATAGATGGCCATGCGGGTGGCATAGTCGATGGAGAGCGTCATGGCCGAGTCGTTGGCGATGCCCTTGCCGGCAACGTCGAAGGCCGTGCCGTGGTCGACGCTGACACGGATGATGGGCAGACCCAGCGTGATGTTGACACCTGAGGCCGACTCCATCTTTCCCGTCTCCTTGTTCCAGTTAAAGGCACAGACCTTCAAAGGGATGTGTCCTTGGTCGTGGTACATGGCGACGCAACCGTCAAACTGTCCACACTTGGCCTTGGCAAAGATACTGTCGGGCGGCACGGGACCGGCAACGTCGAAGCCCCGTTTGTTCAGTTCCTCGATGGCGGGAATGATTTCTTCAGCCTCTTCGTAGCCGAACATGCCATTCTCGCTGCTGTGAGGATTCAGACCTGCCACGCCGATATGGGGTTTCTCTATGCCGAACTGCCGGCAGGCGTCGTCGATGAGTTCCACACACTCAATGATACGGGCCTTCTTAACCAGGTCGCAGGCCTTCCTCAAAGGAACGTGCGTAGACACATGGATGACGCGGATATTCTCGTCAGCCAGCATCATGGCATACTTCTTGGTGCCGGTGAAAGTGGCATAAATCTCCGTATGACCGTCGTAATGGTGCCCAGCCAGGTTCAGCGCCTCCTTGTTGAGCGGAGCGGTGACGGTGCCGTCGACCTCGTCGGCCATAGCCAGTTCGATGGCTTTCTTGATATACTGGAAGGCAGCATTGCCGCACTGGGCCTGCACCTTGCCAAACTCAAACGTAGTGGGGTCGACACATTGCAGGTCGAGGACGTCGATGGTGCCATACTCATATTTGGCATCCTTGACGCTCTGGACGGCATTCACCGTCAGGTCAAAGCCCAACAACTTCACGGCCTGCTGCATGATGGCAGCATCGCCAGTGACAACGGGACGGCACTTCTCATAGGTTTCTTTTCTGTTCAGGGCGCGCACGGTAATCTCAGGACCAATGCCTGCGGGGTCGCCCATGGTGATGGCTAATATGGGTTTCATTGTTTTTCTTTTTTTTATTACGGTATAACGGTATTTCGGTATAACGTTATAACGTTAATATAATGAATTGTAAATGTCGCGGGCGTCTTGCTCGGTGACTTCTCTGGGGTTGTTTTTCAGCAGGCGCTGTACCTGCATGGCGGCTTTGGCCATGCCGTCTACGGCAGTCTGCGGAATGCCTAATGCCGTCAGTTTGTCGGGAATGCCCACTGCGGCAGCCAACTGGTAGATGAAGTCAACACCGCGCTGAGCTGTCTCCTCGTCGTTCTTGCCGGGCTCACACCCCATCGCTATCGCCACTTCTGCATAGCGCTTCACGTTTGCAGGCATGTTGAACTTCATCACGCTGGGCAACAGGATGGCATTCGACAATCCGTGAGGGATGTGGAACTCGCCGCCAAGGGGATATGACAGGGCATGGACGGCAGCCGTATTGACGGGACCGAGGCACAGTCCGCCATACAGTGACCCTAAGGCGAGCGCCTCGCGGGCCTCCTGGTTCTGGCCGTTCTTCACGGCACTTTCGAGGTTGGCTGCAATGAGCTGGATACCTTTCAGGGCATAGATGTCGACGGCAGGGTGTGCAAACTTATTGGTATAGGCCTCAATGCAGTGCGTCAGGGCATCCATACCCGTGTCGGCAGTCACCTTGGCTGGGACCGTCCACGTCAGTTTGGGGTCGACATAGGCCACATCGGCAATGAGGAAGGGCGACACGATGCCCTTCTTCAGATGGTCGCGCTCGTCTAACAGGATGGCATTGGGCGACACTTCGCTGCCCGTGCCTGCCGTGGTGGGCAGACAGGCAAACCACAGACCCTTCTTTTGGATGAAGCCGGTACCAAAACAGTCTTCCACCTGCTGTTCAGAATTGATAAAGGCTGCCACCAGCTTCGTCACGTCAAGCACGGAACCACCGCCGACACCTACGACGCTGTCAGCCTGGAAACGACGGGCTTTCTCCAGAATGCACTTAAAGTCGTTGACGGTGGGCTCCGCCACGATGTCCTGAAACACTTCAATGGCGACACCCGCCGACGTCAGTGCATCCAACGCCTCCTCGATGAGCGGACGGATGGGCGGTGCCGTCAGCACATACAGGCGCTTCAAGCCCATCTTCTCATAGTCTTCTACAAATGTCTGGATGCAGCCCGTGCCAAACACGATTTTCTGCGGCTGCAAAAGGGTGATTGCTTTCATATCTCTTTACTATCTTTTTTTTACTTCTTTACCTTTTTACTTTTTTACTCTTTTACCTTTCTCTTCCCAATAGCCCCAGATGGTCAGTTCCTTGTCTGCCAACGGCGTCTTGAACAGAAAACTGGCGGCATAGCCGACAACGAGGACAATGAGGTGGCTATAGACACCTAACATATATTTATGGTGCGAGAAGTTCCAGTCGCCGAGGTCGAGCAGCGTCTCCTTGACACCTGTACCGTGAATGTCGACTTTGGTGGAGGTCAGCACGGCATAGGCTGTATAGATGACAGCGGCAGCAATGCCGATATACAGTCCCTGCTTGTTGGCACGCCGACTGAACAGTCCAAGGACAAAAATACCTACGATACCAGCCGAGAAAATCGCATAGAGTGAGAACAAAGCTCCTAATACGCCCTCCCCACCCCACGAGATGTAGAGGCTGGCTACGCCGATGGCGCCTATGCCTGCAAGCACCACCATCCAGCGGCCAAAACGTAGCTGTTGCTGGTCGGTAGCATCCTTTTTAAAGCGCTTATAGTAGTCTTGCACGGCAATAGCCGACAAGCAGTTCAGGTCTGAGTCCAACGATGAGATGGCGGCGGCAGCCAAGGCTGCGATGATGAGTCCGCGGATGCCGACAGGCAGTTCATGGGCAATGAAATAGGGAAACACCTCGTCGGCCTTGATACCCTCAGGCAGCAGGGGAGCACCCTGCGCATGGTAATAGGCAAAGAGTGCCGTACCAATGAACATGAACAATGCCCAGATGGGTACCGACATCAGCACACCGATATAGGCGGCCTTCTTGGCCTCATGGTCGTTCTTGGCAGCCAAGTAGCGCTGGACGATGGTCTGGTCGGTGCCATATTTCTGCAGGGCATAGAAGATACCGTTGAGCACCATGACTAAGAAGGTCAGCTGGGTGAGGTCCCAGTCGTACGGGCCGAAGTCTATCTTGTTGTTTTCAGAGGCGATACGGAACAGCTCCGCCGGTCCGCCCTCGATGCCGAACATCAGGATGCCGATGCAGATGATGCCGCCACCGATGAGCAGGAAGCCCTGCGCCACATCCATCCATACTATCGCCTCCATGCCGCCGAACAGTGTCAGGACGATGATGGTGACACCCAATATCAGGACAATGGAATAGATGTTGATGTTCAAGAAGGTAGCCAAAGCCATCGACACGAGGAAGAACACCGTGCCGGCTTTCGAGAAGTGGCCCAATGTAAAGGCAAACGACGAATACAAACGGGCAAAGAGTCCGAAGCGGCGCTCGAAATACTCGTACGTTGACAGGCGGATGACCTTGCGGTACAAGGGTACGATGACACCGATGAGCGCCACCAACACGATGGGCACCATCAGTCCCTGTACCAGCAGTATCCAGTTGTCGGCATACGCGGCGCCAGGGTAAGCCAGGAATGTCACACTCGAGATGAGTGTGGCAAAGATGCTGATGCCCACAGCCCAGGCGGGAATCTTACCGCCGCCGGCAAAGTATTGCGAGGTATCTTTCTGCTTATGGGCAAACCAGACACCCGTGCCGATAGCAGCGAGTATCGACAATAATACTATAATGTAATCAATCCAATGCATTTTAAATAAAAAATAAGAAATAAAAAAATAAAAATTATATTATTTTGGGGGGTCTTCGAACTCTTAACGATGCTCGCAAGCATTGCCGTTAACTGACAATTTTCGTCATAAATAGATTTAAAGGCCTTTTCATCTAAATATTCATTTTCAAAGAGTAGCTCTAACCAATATTCTGTCTCGCTCGATTCTTTAAGAGCAATGCTCATTTTGTTGATGAAGTCTGCTTTGCTTTGTGCATAGATGCTTTCACGGACATTTGCACCAATACTTGTTCCACTCCTAAGTATCTGTTTGCAGATGATAAACTCTCTTTTTTCGTTATTGAGGAATTTATATAATTTAATTATTCTGCTTGCAAAAGCCTTGGTTTTTGTAACTATTTGGTTGTCCTTGTCCATAAGTACACAAGCAATTTTTATTTTTTATTTCTTATTTTTTATTTTCTGAAGAATCTCAGATTCTTCTTCGTCTGAAAGGCGACACAGCGGCATAAGCATCCACGGTTCGCAGAGGCCCTTGGTCTGCATCATCACCTTCAGGGCGGTGAGGCTCTGGCCGAGGGTACGGTCTTTCTGGTAAATCTTGGCAATCTCGTTGGTCTCGTTTTGCAGACGGTTGGCCGTATCCATATCACCGCCAACGGCAGCATCGAAGAGCTGCCGGAACATCTCAGCCACATAGTTACCCGTTGAGGGAACGATACCGTTACCGCCCAACTCTAACGAGTGCGCCGACTGTGCAGCCCAGCCACAGAAGTAGGCAAAGTCGTCGCGTCCCTTGCTGATCTCGATACAAGCGGCCATACGCTCCAGGTCGCGCTCCGAATCCTTCAGTCCCACGATGTTGGGATGGTCAGCCAAACGCTTGATCACATCCACCGGTATCGACATGTGTGTCGTTGCCAAAATGTTATACAGCATCAGCGGACCCGTGATGCAGTCGGCCAACGTCTTATAGTATTCATACATCTGCTCTGGCGTCAGCGCATAGTAGGTGGGCAGCGTTGCCACGATGACGTCGGCGCCCAAGGCTGCGTATATCTCGGCCTGGTGTACCTGCTCGGCAAAGCAGTTGCCCGTAAGACCGGCATAAATCACCATGGAAGACGGGCCATGAGCCGCAGACCACGCGTTGCGCGTCTTGACGGCCGTATCGACCAACAGCCGTCCGTCAGCCTGACAGACGCTATTGCCCTCGCCCGTCGTCCCCATCAGCAGTGGAGACACCTGACTATCAGCAAAATAGTTAATAATTCGCCCGACAGCCTCAACGTCGAGCCGCCCGTCTTGGGTAACGGGAGTAACCATTGGCACTACTACCCCATGGTATTTACTCTTGTTCATCTTGTTCATTTTTCTAATTCGTTTAGCTTCATATAATTATAAGACGTACGGGTGCGCGAATAGTCATCACCAGTCTTCCGTTAACGTTTTTTTACACAATTTTCTCGGTAAATCCTGCGCATAGTTCCATCATATTTTGTACCTTTGCAACCGATTCGGTTTTACCAAAACGGAAAACTTTTCACGAGTCAAAAACAAAAAAGTTTTCCAAAACGGAAAACTTTAACCAGAAAATAGAGAGCAATAACTAAAGAAAAAGAAGACATAAAATGGAAATTAAAAACTTTACCATTACCAAGCGAGACGGTTCAAAAGACCGCTTCTCGTTAGACAAAATCATGAACGCCATAGTAAAGGCGTTCGAGAGCGTGGACGAGCCTGCTGACTTGGGGACTGTCTCGAAAATCCTGAGCCATCTGGACATGCACGACGACATCAAGGTGGAAGACATACAGAACCAGGTGGAAGAGGCACTGATGCGCGAAGGCTTCTACCGGGTGGCCAAGTCGTTCATCCTCTATCGCCAGCAGCACACCGAGGACCGCGAGACGCTGGAGAAGATGAACTTCCTGTCGGAGTACATGGAGTCGGTGAATGCCGCAACGGGCTCCAAGTATGACGCCAACGCCAATGTGGAGCACAAGAACATTGCCACGCTGATAGGCGAGTTGCCCAAGTCGAACTTCATCCGTCTGAACCGCCGCCTGCTGACGGACCGCATCAAGAAGATGTACGGCAAGCAGCTGGCTGACGAGTACATCGACAAACTGACACATCACTTTATATACAAGAACGACGAGACATCGCTCGCCAACTACTGCGCCTCCATCACCATGTATCCGTGGCTCATCGGGGGCACGGTAGCCATCGGCGGCAACTCGACAGCTCCCACCAACCTGAAATCGTTTGCCGGCGGCTTCGTCAACATGGTGTTCATGGTGAGCTCCATGCTGAGCGGTGCTTGCGCCACGCCGGAGTTCCTGATGTACATGAACTACTTCATCGGCAAGGAATATGGTCAGGACTACTGGAAGCGTGCCGACGAGCAGGCCGACCTCAGCCTGAAGAAGCGCACCATCGACAAGGTCATCACCGACTACTTTGAGCAGATTGTCTACACCCTGAACCAGCCCACGGGAGCCCGCAACTACCAGGCTGTGTTCTGGAACGTCGCCTACTATGACAAGTACTATTTCGAGAGCATCTTCGGCGAATTCTACTTCCCTGACGGCAGCCAGCCTGACTGGGACGGCCTCAGCTGGCTCCAGAAGCGCTTCATGAAGTGGTTCAACCAGGAGCGCACCAAGACGCTGCTGACCTTCCCCGTGGAGACCATGGCCCTGCTTGTCGACGAGAATGGCGAGTGCAAAGATAAAGAATGGGGCGATTTCACCGCAGAAATGTACTCTGAAGGCCACTCGTTCTTCACCTATATGAGCGACAATGCCGACTCGCTGTCCAGCTGCTGCCGCCTGCGCAACGAGATTACCGACAACGGCTTCAGCTACACGCTGGGTGCCGGTGGTGTGTCGACGGGGTCCAAGTCGGTGCTGACCATCAACCTGAACCGCTGCATCCAGTATGCCATCAACCACAAGCGCGACTACTTGGAGTATCTGGGCGAGATCATCGACCTGTGCCACAAGGTGCAGCTGGCCTATAACGAGAACCTGAAGGAACTGCAGGAGCACGGCATGCTGCCGCTGTTCGATGCCGGCTACATCAACATCGGTCGCCAGTACCTGACCATCGGCATCAACGGTCTCGTCGAGGCCGCCGAGTTCATGGGCCTGAAGATTACGCCCAACGACGACTACCTGCACTTCGTACAGGGCATCCTCGGCCTCATCGAGAAGTACAACCGCCAGTACCGCACGAAGGATGTCATGTTCAACTGCGAGATGATTCCCGCCGAGAACGTCGGCGTGAAGCATGCCAAGTGGGATCGCGAGGACGGCTACTTCGTGCCGCGCGACTGCTACAACTCCTACTTCTACGTGGTGGAGGACGACTCGCTCTCAGTCATCGACAAGTTCAAACTGCACGGCCGTCCCTACATCGAGCACCTCACCGGCGGTTCGGCACTCCACATGAATCTGGAAGAGCACCTCAGCAAGCAGCAGTACCTGCACCTGTTGAAGGTCGCTGCCCAGGAGGGTTGCAACTACTTCACGTTCAACATCCCCAATACGGTCTGCAACGATTGCGGCCATATCGACAAGCGCTACCTGAAGGAGTGCCCCCACTGCCATTCAAAGAACGTAGACTATATGACCCGCATTATCGGCTACCTGAAGCGCGTCAGCAACTTCTCACAGCCACGCCAGGAAGAGGCAGCACGCCGCTTCTATGCCCATGCAGAATAAGTGAAAGGTAAGACTTATGCTGAAGTACGTCAACACAGGAATTGTCTTTCAAGAGATACCCGACGAGGTGACACTGGCTATTAACATCAGTAATTGCCCGTGTCACTGCCCGGGGTGTCACAGCCACTATCTGTGGGAAGACATCGGCATGCCGCTGAACACCGATGCCATCGACGATTTTGTCAGTCAGTATGGCACCGACATTACCTGTATCGCATTCATGGGGGGTGACTGTGACCCGAAAGGCGTCAACCAGTTGGCACAATACATCCACGAGTACCACCCCCAGTTCCATGTGGCATGGTACAGCGGCCGCCTGCGCGTCCCTGCCGTCGTCAACAAGGCCGACTTCGACTTCATCAAGATTGGCCCGTTTATCAAGCACTTGGGTTCATTGAAGTCGCCGACAACCAACCAGCGCCTCTACCGCCTGAAGGAAGACGGCACCTTCGAGGACATCACCTATCGCTTCTGGCGGCAACAGGACATCGCCATCTGAGCTGCAAGGTACATACAAAGAAAAAGGAAGGTCGCCCTTCCTTTTCTTTTTGGTCTTTTCTTTCCTTCATTACTTAGTCCGGCGGTAGGTCCTGTAGCCGTATGTGATGATGACCAGGAAACAGATGAGCGGCAGCACGAACGACACGTTGACGGCAGGCATGCCGAAAAGTGTATGCTGGTCGATGATCCTTGCCTGCAGCGGCGGCAGCACCGAACCGCCGAGGATGGCCATAATAAGGCCGGCAGCACCGAACTTGGCGTCGTCACCTAATCCCTGCAGGGCAATGCCGTAAATGGTGGGGAACATCAGCGACATACAGCCCGAGATAGCCACCAGACAGTACAGTCCCGCACGACCGTCGATGAAAATGACGCCAAGCGTCAGACAGGCACCGACGACAGCCAGAATCCCTAACAAGGCGCCGGCATTGATGTATTTCAGGAAGTAGGTACAGATGAAGCGGCTGCTGACGAAGATGGCCATGGCAATGATGTTGAACGTCTGCGACGTGACCTCAGCCTCCTGTTCTGCCATACCCTCGTTCATCAGGATACGCGTACCATATTGTATAATAAAGGTCCAGCACATGATCTGCACGCCGACATAGAAGAACTGGGCGATGACACCTTCGCGGTAGTAGTCGATGGAGAAGATGCGCCGCAGCGTCGGCAGGAAGTTGATGTCGTGGTTCTTGTCGCCGTTCTTGGGCATCTTGGTAAACCAGATGACGGCAAACATCAGGGCGATGACGGCACCGATGGCCAGATAGGGGGCTATCAGCACACCCAGGTCGGAGTCACGCATGGCGGCAAATTCGCTGTCGCTCAACAAGGCGCGCTCCTCGGTAGAAGCAGGATTGAGCTTGGCCTGAATAAAGTTCATGGCCACATACATACCACACAGCGAACCCATCGGGTTAAAGCACTGGGCCAAATTCAGGCGACGTGTCGCCGTCTCCTCGCTGCCCATGGTCAGGATATAGGGATTACAGCTGGTCTCCAAGAACGACAGTCCGCAGGTCAGGATGAAATAGGCCACCAGGAAGGGATAGTACATACCCGTCCACGATGCCGGCAGGAACAGCAGTGCGCCGACAGCATAGAGTCCCAGTCCCATCAGCACACCGGCCTTGTACGAATACTTGCGGATAAACATAGCGGCGGGGAAGGCCATGGCGAAATAGCCGCCATAGAAGGCCACCTGCACCAGTGCACCGTCGGTGACATTCATGCGGAAGATTTTTGAAAAGGCTTTCACCATGGGGTTGGTGATGTCGTTGGCAAAGCCCCACAGGGCAAAACACGAGGTGACAAGGATGAACGGCACCAGATAGTTGACGCCATCCTTCGAGATGATTGATTGATTCTTATTATCCATAGTTTATTTATAGTTTTCAAGTCATTGGCCATCAATGGCGGTTGCAAAGGTAAGCATTTCTTTCCGTAAAGCCGCCATCAATGGCGAAAAAAATCCATCTTCCAGCGGTGACGACGGGAATTGATGACATTGGCCTGCGTTGTTCGTCCCAATAATAGAACAAAAAAACTCAAAGAACAAAACTGATATGAGAAGACTTATTTTAATGGCTGCTGTGCTGACCGTTACCCTGTCTGCCAGTGCCCAGTATCCTGATTTGACCAGTGAGGCCAAAGCCCTCATCGACCAACAGAAGAAACAATGGAAAGCCCATAGCGACTCGGCGTGGGAAGTAGCATTCCCCATCGTCATCGAGGAGGCCAAGGCTGGCCGCCCCTACGTGCCCTGGGCTTCACGTCCTTACGACCTGCGCCAGGCCAAGATACCGGCTTTCCCCGGTGCTGAGGGCGGCGGCATGTTCACCTTTGGCGGTCGTGGCGGCAAGGTGCTCACCGTCACCAACCTCAACGACGACGGTCCCGGCTCGTTCCGCTGGGCCTGTGAACAGGGCGGAGCCCGCATCGTGGTGTTCAACGTCAGCGGCATCATCCGCCTGAAGTCGCCGGTGTATGTCCGTGCACCGTATATCACCATTGCCGGACAGACCGCTCCCGGCGAGGGTGTCATCATTGCCGGTGAGTCGTTCCAGGTCGATACCCACGACGTTATCGTCCGCCACATGCGCTTCCGCCGCGGCGAGACGCTGGTCACCAACCGCGAAGACTCCTTCGGCGGCAATCCCGTGGGTAACATCATGATTGACCACTGCTCGTGCGAGTGGGGCCTCGACGAGAACATCTCGTTCTACCGCCACATGTTCGACATGCACGACGGCAAGCCCAACCGCAAGGAGCCCACCGTCAACGTCACCATCCAGAACACCATCAGCGCCAAAGCACTCGACACGTGGAACCATGCCTTCGGCTCGACCATCGGCGGCGAGAACACGACCTTCATGCGTAACCTGTGGGCCGACAATACGGGCCGCAACCCGTCCATCGGCTGGGGTGGCGTGTTCAACTACATCAACAACATCGTCTACAACTGGGTACACCGCACGGCTGACGGCGGCGAGTTCTCCACCATGTCGAACTTCATCAACAACTACTACAAACCCGGACCGCTGACCCCGAAGGAAGGACCTGTGGGCCACCGCATCGTCAAGTCGGAGAGCCGTTCGCAGGGACTGTTCCCCTTCAAGCAGTTCGGACGTGTCTACGCCGTGGGAAACATCATGGAGGGCTATCCCGAGATTACGAAGGACAACTGGAACGGCGGCATCCAGACTGCCGACAAGGACGGTGAAATGGACGCTACCGAGCTGGCACTGATGCGCTCCAACGAGCCCTTCGAGATGCCCTACGTCAATATTATGGGTACGGAGCAGGCCTTCGATTGGGTACTCTCCAATGCCGGCGCTACCATTCCCTGCCGCGACATCGTCGATGAGCGCATCTGCGAAGAGGTGCGCACGGGCAAGGCTTACTACGTCAAGGACTACGAGAAGGAGCTGGCCAAGATAGAGAAGAAGACCAAGGTGGCGCAGAACCCTTACGGCAATATGTGGGGCCTGCACGACAAGTCGAAGAACGAACAAGGCTTCTTCAAGTACCGCCGTCTGCCGCAGGACAGCTACAAGCAGGGCATCATCACCGACCCGCGCCAGATGGGCGGCTACCCCGTGTACAAAGCCTGGCAGCCTTACGTGGACACCGATGGCGACGGCATGCCTGACGCATGGGAGAAGCAGTACGGCCTGAACCCCAACGACCCTGCCGATGCCAACGGCGACATCAACGGCGACGGCTATACCAACATCGAGAAGTACATCAACGGCATCGATCCCACCACCAAGACCGACTGGCGTAACCTGAACAACAACTATGACACGCTGGCAGCTAAAGGTAAACTGATGTAAACGTATGAGAAAGGTTCTGTATGCAGCCATTCTATGGCTGCTTTCCCTGACAACTGCCAACGCCCAAACCGTCGCCCTCAACAGCGACGGCTTAGACACAGCCTACGTGGAGAGCATCGTCAAACGCTCACAGAAAATCGTTGACGGGCTTCAGCTTACCGACCAGGAAAAGGCTCGTACAGTGCGCAATATCATCGCCAACCGCTACTTCCTGCTGAACGACATCCATGCGAAATACGACAAGTCACAACAGGATGCCCTGCAAGCCGAGCTTTATAAGCATCATTTCGAACTGGCTTCTGCACTTGCGCTTTATCTCACTGACGAACAGGTCGATGCCGTCAAGGACGGCATGACCTTCGGCCGTCTGAAGCGCGACTATCAGGCCACACAAGACATGATACCGACGCTCTCGGACTTTGAAAAGCAGCAGATACTCATCTGGCTCAAGGAAGCCCGTGAGTACGCCATGGATGCGGCAGATTCGAAAGGCAAGCACTATTGGTTCGACAAATACCGCGGCCGTACCAACAACTGGCTATCTGCCCGCGGCTACGACCTGAAAAAGGAGCGCGACGAGTGGATGAAACGGATTGAGAAAGAAAAAGAGAAAAAGTAAAAAGGTAAAATGGAAAGCGCTAAACGAACCAAGGTAATAAGTATGGTAAGAAGGTTTTTACCTTTTTACCTTTTTACTTTTTTACCTTTAAGCCCCATCGGGGCGCAGAACGTGCCTTTGGATTACTCGTATTGTGGCTATCACCGTTCAGAATCGCCCATTCCATCAGTAAAGGTATCTGCCTTTGTGACAACGACAGGTGGCGACGATGCATCGTTGATACAGCAGGCCATCGACTGGGTCAGTCGCCAGAAACCCGACAAAAAGACGGGCTTCCGCGGCACCGTCCTGTTAGGCGAAGGCACTTTCACCATCAGTGAACCTCTGCGCATCCGTACCAGTGGCGTGGTGCTGCGTGGCAGCGGACGCGACAAGACCGTCCTCCGCAAAACGGGCTACGACCGTGGCGCCGCCATCTATATAGAAGGTACGCGAGACATCACCGTCAAAGACACCCTCGAAGTCACCAACACCACCCCCGGTTCCATAGTTTGCACCATAACCCCCACCACCCTCAAGGAGACCACCGCCCCCACAAAGGCCACCGCCCCCAAAGCGGCCTCCTCCCCAAAGGGTTCAGTACAGGGCGGCTCAGCCGCCCTCAATCAGGGCATGCGCCTCGCCATCTGCCGCCCTTCCACCCAGGAATGGATTGACGCCTTGGGCTGCGCCTCCTTCGGCGGCGGCAAGCGCATGGGCTATTGGGCCTGGCACCCCGGCGACATCGACCTGCGATGGAATCGCACCATTCTGGCCGTTCACGGCAACGAGGTGACGCTCGACGCCCCTATCACCTGCGACATCGACAGCCGTTGGGGCGGAGCCAAGGCCGTCGTCTATGAGCACCACGGCCTCGTCAGGGAGAGCGGCATAGAGAACCTGACCTTGGAAAGCAGCTACGACACAGCACGCCCCATGGATGAAGACCACTGCTGGGACGGCATCTATGTCGCCGAGGCCGAGGACTGCTGGGTACGGCTGGTCAACTTCCGCCATTTTGCCGGTTCTGCCGTGGTCATCCAGAAGTCGGCTGCTCAGGTGACCGTCGAAGACTGCCAGTCGCTACACCCCGTGTCAGAGATTGGCGGTTTCCGCCGCCGCACCTTCTTCACCATGGGTGAGAAGACGCTGTTCCAGCGCTGCTATTCCGAACACGGCATCAATGACTTTGCCGTAGGCCATACCGCCGCCGGTCCCAATGCTTTCGTCCAGTGCGACAGCTACGAGTCGTTAGGTCCCAGTGGAGCCATCTCATCGTGGGCTCCCGGCATCTTGTTCGATATTGTCAACATCGACGGCAACGACATCGTCTTCAAGAACTGGGAACTGGAGAAGTTCGGCGCAGGGTGGAGCACCGCCAACAGCACCATGTGGCAGTCCACGGCGTCAGGACTCTTCTGCTATTCCCCTGACTCGCTCAATCGCAACCATTCCATCGGCTGTTGGGGCCAGATTCAGGGCAACGGCGAATATGCCGAAATGAACGAGCACGTCAAACCCTACAGCCTCTTCCAGTCACAGCTAGAGCAGCGCTTAGGCCGCGACGTGTCGGCACAGTGCCGCGTTTTGGAGCGTAACACCAATGCCAGCAGTTCGCCGACCATCGACGAAGCCGTCAAGCTGGCCGAAGAGGCGCTGCAGCCGCGCATGACATTGAAGGCATGGATTGACGCTGCTACTTTTGAGGGTTCTGTGACACAAGGCACGCTGAAACCGTTTACCGGCACCGACATGGAGCCCCGCAACTTCCGCAGCAACCATTATGCCATCACCAACGGCTGGCTGACACTCAACAATGCCGTACTAGTAGGTGGCAAGCACCAGACACCGTGGTGGAACGGTCGCACGACCGATGCTGCCATGGCCAAGGCCAAGCCGGCGCTGACGCGCTTTGTTCCCGGACAGGAGGGCATCGGCGGCACCGACCGCATTGACTCCGTGATTGCCGACATGCGGCGCTCGCACACCTTGGTATTCAGCCAAAACTACGGCCTGTGGACAGATCGCCGCCGCGACGACCACGAGCGCATCCGCCGTAAGAACGGCGACGCCTGGGCCCCATTCTACGAACAACCTTTCTCTAGAACAGGTTCAGTACAGGGCGGCTCTGCCGCCCTCGCCTGGGACGGCCTCTCCAAGTACGACCTCACCAAACTGAACAAATGGTACTTCTACCGCCTGCAACAGTTTGCCAAAAAGACCGAATCCATCGGTATGCTCCTCAAGAACCAACACTACTTCCAGCATAACATCTTAGAGGCTGGCGCCCATTGGGTGGACTGCCCCTGGCGTACTGCCAACAACATCAACAACACGCCATTCCTGGAACCCGTCAACTTCACAGGCGACAAGCGCATCTTCACGGCGACACTGTTCTATGACACCACCAATGCGACCCTCCGCGAACTGCACCGCCAGTATATCCGTCAGTCGTTGGATGCCTTCAAGGGACAGCCCAATGTCATCCATTCCATCGGCGAAGAGTTCACGGGTCCGCTGGCCTTCGTACAGTTCTGGTTAGACGTCATTGCCGAGTGGGAACAGGAGAACGGTCGCGTTCTCGTAGCCCTTGCCGTCAACAAGGACGTGCAGGACGCCATCCTTGCCGACCCCATCCGCTCGAAGACCGTGGATATCATCGACATCGAGCAGTGGTTCTATCACAACAAGGGCGAGTATGCCCCTCCAGGTGGCGTCAACATGGCACCACGTCAGTATATGCGTAAGATCCGCACGGGCGGCGCCCGCTTTGAGAATGTTTACCGCGCTGTCAGCGAATACCGCAAGCAATACCCTGATAAGGCTGTCGTCTACTCGGCTCAGAAATTCCCCGAAATGTGCTGGGCAGCGCTGATGGCTGGCGGCTCCTGTGCTGCCATACCTGTCAGCGACTGGGCATTCCGTGCTGATGTGGCCCGAATGACACCCCAGCAGCCTGTCGACGGTGTCTACCTGCTGGCGGGAAAAGACTGCTGGCTCATCGACATCGAACAAGCAGGCACAGCTTACACCCTACCCCTGCCAGACGGCACTTATGTAGTGCATGACATTGGTCGAAAAAGCGGTGAAATCGGGCGTTTTCGAGTCGTAAGTCGTGAAATAATGCTGCAAAAGCCAGGCATCTACTGGATTAAGAAGAAATAACTATTCAATGGGAGAAATAGAGAAAATACCTATTTTTCCCATTTTTTTAACTAAAAATACGCACGACTTACTGGTTTTTTGCCTATCTTTGCAACATAAAACAAACTACCTATTACAATACATCGTTTCAAAAATGGCTGCCAATAACCTAAAAGAGCAAACCCAGCAGCTGGTCTCACGCTTCTGCGCCGGCGACGACCAGGCTTTCGCCAAGTTGTACGACCTCTACGTACAGATGCTTTACAACTACGGTCTGAAACTGACCACCAACCAGGAATTGTTGAAAGACTGCATCCATGACGTGTTTGTCAAGGTGTATTCCAAGCGTGGTGACAGCAGCACCATCAACAACCTGTGTTCTTACCTGCTTATCTCGCTGAAAAACCGCCTGCTGGACGAATTCCGCCGCCAGACGTTCACCTCGCCCAACGAGGTTGAGACCTATGAGTATCGCCGTGCTTCAGAAGATGTGGAACGCGACTACCTGATGCTTGAGCGCGAGGCGATGCAGTCAGAGCAGGTGTCACACCTGATGCGCAACCTGACACGCCGTCAGCGTCAGGCCATCACCTTATATTATTTAGAAGAGCGCAAATATGAAGAGATATGCAAGATTATGCAGATGAACTACCACTCCGTACGCAACCTAATGCACCGTGGTATGGTGAAACTGCGTGAGGCAGCCATGTAAAAAGATTGACAGGAAAACAATTGATGACAATCAGCATAATGCTTCGTCTTAAAATAAAAAAGACGAGGCATTTGTTGTGAAAAGAGTCATATACACCAGAGTAGAAGAGTTTCTTCGCGACGACGATTTCATCCGCTATGTGATGGACGACAGCACAGACAGGGATTCCTATTGGGTTTCCTACCTGCATGCTGCGCCACAGATTCGCGCCGCCTACCTGAAAGCCTATGACATCCTGGTTCACCTTGACGACTGCGATTTGCTGACACCGGAACAGGCCCAACGGCTGAAACAGCGCATCTTCATGACGCTCAACAAGACCGTGAGTTAACCGCCTGTCCACCAGCCTCTCACCCCTACCCCCCGCCATTCGTAATGAAAAAAGGGGCGTTCGCTGAAAGAATTTGCGCGCATCGTATTATCATTGTACCTTTGCATCAGCTAACAACAAAAGACTGATTTTGATTCATACGACATGACGCATAAGGTTAGTAGTTTTTTCATAGTAATTGGATTGTTCGCCGCCCAGCATGTGAATGCCCGGGCGGTGTTTATTTGTGTTCAGGTGGTTTTAGAAGTCGAAGCTCAGTTGTCCGTCACCTAACAGGTTGAACGACTTGCGGTGATAGGGTGTCGTGCCGTACTGACGGATGGCCTCGCGGTGCTTGGCGGTGGGGTACCCCTTGTTGGAATGCCAGTCGTACTGCGGGTATTCTTCGGCCAGCGCATCCATATAGTCGTCACGGTAGGTTTTGGCCAGGATGCTGGCAGCGGCAATGCTCAGGAACTTGCCGTCGCCCTTGACGATGGTGGTATGGGGAATTTTGACGGCAAAACCGTCAACTACAGGACAGTAGGGTTTGAAGCGGTTGCCGTCGACGATGATAGCCTGGGGGCGCACGGTGAGCTGGTCCAAGGCACGGTGCATGGCCAGGATAGAGGCGTTGAGGATGTTGATGCGGTCTATCTCCTCGGGGGTGACGATGCCCACGGCCCATGCTACGGCATCACGCTGGATGACCTCGCGCAGCAGTTTCCTGCGGCGGTCTGTCAACTGCTTCGAGTCGTTCAGCTCAGCGTTCTGATAGTTTTCAGGCAAGATGACAGCAGCGGCATAGACGCTGCCAGCCAAGCACCCCCGCCCGGCCTCGTCGCATCCTGCCTCAATGACCCCTATGTTATATTGACTTTGTAACATCCGTCTTCGTTTTCGTCTTCGTTTTCGTCTTCGTTAAAACATCTGGCTGACGCGGCGAATGCCGGCAACCAGCGTATCCACCTCATCCTTGGTATTGTACATGGCGAAAGAGGCGCGAACGGTACCGCTGATACCCAGACGGTCCATAAGCGGCTGCGCACAATGGTGACCCGTCCGGACAGCAATACCTAAGCGGTCTAACAGCGTCCCCATGTCCAAATGGTGGATGGTACCCACATTAAAACTCACCACAGCATCCTTCCCGCCAAACTTCCCGTTCCCGTTAAAATCCCCGTTCCCGTTAACGTTCCCGTTAACGTTAACGTTAACTCTCGGTCCATAGATATGGATGCCCTCGATGGTTTGCAGCTGTTCCATGCAGTAGCGCGTCAGTTCCTGCTCGTGCGCCTCGACGTTGTCAAGACCCACAGAACACAGGTAATCGATGGCGGTAGCCAAGCCGTGCGTAGCCACGTAGTCAGGCGTACCAGCTTCGAACTTAAACGGCAGGTGCTCAAAGGTCGTGCGCTCCCACGACACCTTGTCAATCATCTCGCCGCCACCCTGATAGGGCGGCAGGCGGTCGAGCCACTCCTCCTTGCCGTAGAGCACGCCGATACCCGTCGGGCCGTACATCTTATGGCCGCTGAAGGCATAGAAGTCACAATCCAACTGCTTGACGTCGATGGTTTTATGGGGAGCGCCCTGTGCTCCGTCCACCAACACGGGGACACCATGCTCATGAGCTTTGCTGATGATGGCTGCAACGGGATTGACCGTTCCCAACACGTTGCTGACGTGGGCAATACTGACGATTTTCGTCCTTTCACCAATTAAATCGTCGATTTCATCGAGCCTCAGCAGGCCGTCGTCGCTGATGGGCAGATGCTTGACGACGATGCCACGGCGCTGTGCCTGCAGCTGCCACGGCACGATGTTGGAGTGATGCTCCATATCCGTCACCAGCACTTCGTCACCAGCCTGCATCTGTGACTCGCAGAACGACGACGCCACGAGGTTGATAGCCTCGGTAGTGCCTCGTGTGAAAACAATTTCCTCGATTTTATCGGCATTCACAAACTGGCGCACACGTTCTCGTGCTGCCTCATGCAGGTCGGTAGCCTGCTGTGACAGGTAGTGGACGCCACGGTGCACGTTGGCGTTGACGTTCAGGTATTCCTGTCGCATGGCGTCAAGCACGCACAGCGGTTTCTGCGTCGTCGCCGCATTATCCAAATAAACCAGCGGCTTGCCATACACCTCCCGCGACAGAATGGGGAAATCCTTCCGGATTTGCTCAATAGGATAGCTCATTTCGTTCAAAATTAGGCTGCAAAAATAAGCATAAAAAACGATAATACAAAATAAAAGCCCGATAAATAGTTTCCACCATGTCGACGAACCTTATCTTCGTGGCTGACGAGCCTTATCTTCGTGACCGACGCACTACGTAGCTCGTACTCGTCGAGCTCCGGGCTCGTTGACGTCCAGCTCCGGGCTCGACGCTGTCTAGCTCCGAGCCTCGTGACCGCCGGACAAGTTAGCCGCCTACGGCGGGAAATTATTAGAAAATTAAGCCAAAATAACATTCAAAAGCAGGTTTGTTGTTTCTTTTTGATTCAATTTTTGTCAAATTTCCGTGCGAAGCACGCTCTTTTCATCAGCTAATGAGATAGCTGAAAAATCCTGCTTTTCTTGCATTTCCTGCACCAAAGACGGTATTATAGAAAAATTAACAAAAGTATCAAAAAAAGTATCCAACTTTGATACTCGGAATATCCGGCCTTGATACTCGGAGTATCAGGGCCGGATATTATAAAAATCGAAGCTACACTCCATACTCTGGTGCAGGAAATGCAGGAAAAGCAAGAAATACAGGAAAGTTGAAAAACCATCTGTTTATTTGTATTAGCCATGAAAGTAAGCGAACGCACCCGAAAAGTGTTAAAACACCACTAAATCAGGAGGCATTAAAGTATTTGTTACAAACAACAAAGCCATATACCCTATTTCACATTACCTTTGCAGCCAGATTTTAAAACCCTTCAAATAATTAACGTAAACTAACAATGAAAAGAAAAAGACTTATTACACTATTAATGTTCTTTTGCATCCTCGCAGGCAATGCGTGGGGAAAACGTGTATACTTTACTTATACCACGGTTGAACTTTCAACATCAAGTATGACTACCACAACTAACCCTGACAATAACAGCGAATCCTGCTATATGTATCAACAGGATATTTATTGGCTGTGGTATGAAGGTGACAACCCTATCAATCTTGGTGAGGTAGTGTTTGAGTCAGGTACTGTTAACGTACAAGATTGCGGAGACTTTGAATGGACGGTCAAGGTAAATGGTAATATTGATATAGTTTGTTATGATAAAAAAATCGATAACAATTACACTAATGACATATATTTCTTGAAGTCTGACGACCCAAAAACTACAGCATGGAATGCCACAAAATATGGCTCACATATCTATTTCAAGGATCCTTCAAATGGAAAGGCCTTTAAGGGAACTATAACTGTAACGGCAACGAATAAAGATTTCGACGGCGAACCCTTTACCTGTTCATATACTATCAGAGTTAATATGGATACGAAGTCCGTTAAGTGGGACTTCTATTCCCAGCACCTCAATCCTGTTTCCTCATCAAATTGGAATGAGGTGATAATCAACGGGGATGATAAATTGAATGGTTATAATGCCGCTATAACAAGTTCTACAGACCCAAAATATATTATTACGGAAACTGATGGATTGAGATTCGTTGCAGCTGCAAACCAATTCGGATATAAAGATCCCGATGATACGGGAACCACCCCCATTGACGACCGTTATGTGGGTCTACACCAAGGAGCTACGCTGATTATTCCACATGAAACTTGGGAAAATAAAGGCCATGAAGCAGGCAAGACCCATATTCGCATCAAGATGGGGCGTTATGGTGGTACAGGAATCCGACTGACTATTAAAAACGGTAAGGATGCCTTAGGAGAAACCATTATAATTGATGAAGATAACGGTGTAATTGGTACATACGAAATTGGTGGCAGTGCTTGGTGGGGTAGTAAAGGCGATAATCACCAGCGTGGTGAATACCACTTCATTGTAGCCAATAATGACAATGATTTTAGTATCAAGGTTGAGTCTGGCGGAGGAACATGGCTGAAACTCTATAGTATAGAAGTGTATGAGTCTGTTGATAATGAAATAATAACAGAGAATTCTGTTTTGGGAGACGTTTATCAATTGTTAAACAATGGTGGAAATGTAGGAGCTGATGGAGCTAAGGGAAAATATTACCTTCACTATCGTGGCAAGGCAGAAAGCACAAAAATCCTTCCATCGACCATCACAACATCAGGAAATATAACAACCAACGATGCAGCAAATAAGGGTTTTGATGCATTGACAGCTACAGCTGCGGAAGGCTTTAACAGTCCTGTCCATACGTATACATCGCATGTCGGTGACTTCGGAACCTTTAGAATGCAAATAGGCTGCTATACACATGGGGTAAAAATTGGTGAAACGACATATCAATATTGCACCGATTATGCCTCTCGAAGACAGTCCGTTGGTTATATGCAATCAAAGTCATATCCCTACACTTGGGACTTTACGGATATAATGGCTGAGGATCGTCATTTTGCTGGAGGAGGGCGTATGGATGCTGATGTCAATGGAGAAGGATGGCTCCAATCCAAAGGTCTGCACTTGTGGGCAGCAACAAATGGAACCGCAAAATTCGGTCTGCGTCTTGCTCTTGATGCTGGACATGATGTGATGTATTGTGGTGGTAGCCAATTGTGGTATGGTGAGCACATTATTCCCGAGGCTGCAGGTTTGGCCTTTACACCAGTGAATTACGATAATGCCTACGACTATGCACTTAGTCTTTCTGCGAATGGCTTAACGTTCGCACAGGAGAATCGCGACTGGTGGGGCTGGCGAGTCACCGTACCCTCCGTACCGGCTAAAGGTGCTGTTTATGTCCGTGCGAAAAACATTGGAAGTAATGATATGCGCCATGTAAAGTTTTGGATAACGAATGAGGGTGTTGCCGTTAACAACAAAACGACTGGAGAAACTGATTTCTGGGGTAGCAATTATTCCATCACTGCAAATCACAATAGAGTGTTGGTAGAGGGGTCTTCCGATGAATATATCTACGCTATTTACAACGATGCCACGAATGCCAAAGACATTACCTTGTTTTTCAACGAAGTAGAAGTTCAGAAAATTGCCGTTTCCACCGACAAGAAGACCGTTAACAAGAATGGCTGGGCCTCTGAAAGCCGTGCACGTGTCATCGACCCTTCGCTGACTGCAGAAATGACAGGACAAGATTTCCGCACATATATCGTAACTGGTGTGGATGCCAATGTTACCCATGCTACCATGCAACTTATTGGCAGCAAAACTGTTACCTCAAACCTGTTGGGTAGTGCCAGTAATAACACAAAAAACGCCTGTCTTATCCAACGTGTAGCAGAGGGAGAGAACAAGAGTATAGCCATCGTTAATGGCGGTTTCCATCTATTTGTTCCTGACATGCATTACTCTGACGAGTCAAAATCAGAATATAATACAAAAGACAACATGCTGAAGGCTCAACTGGGTACAGGAACGGTTCCTGCATCAGAGACTGTCTCAGGAACGGACTACATCAACTTTGTATTCTCTTACAGATACTGTGATGTGAATGCTTCGGGGTATGCCATTGGCGATAATGTGTACGAAGGCCCGCAAGGTTTTTATCGCGTTGCAAGAGACGGTGTTTCAAGTTCTGGAAATCAAGCATACCTACCATTGCCGCAAAACGTGGTCAAACTGCAAGATTGGTCTGACGCCAGCAGATGCGTAACTTTAATGTTTAATGAAGATGAAGGTGGTGACGTCACCAATATTGAAGTCATTCCTGACATTGTATCACAGAATACGATGGAGAATGTTTACTACAGCCTGAGTGGTCAGAAGCTCAACGGCAAGCCTGCCAAGGGCGGTATCTATATCTGCAATGGTAAGAAAATTGCGATTAAGTAAAAAGGTCATCATCTAATAATACGATAAGATAATGAAAAAACAATATATCAAACCGATTGTTGAAACGCTGGAGTTGGAGGAGCAGATGGAGTTGCTACAGGGTAGCATATTCAAAAACAGAGCAACAATATATATGGATGCTCGCAGTAGCAACACCACGTTCGCTGAGGATGAAGACATTAGCGAAGATGTCTATTAGACTGTTTCGTTAGTATTTGAAGGTGAAAGGATTCCCGTGACGGGAATCCTTTTTTTGGTATTTCTGGTGTGTATTACTTGCAGAGCTTGCAGCCCTCGCATTTGTTGAGTTCGCCGCGGAAGCGCTTCTCTACCAAGTAGTGCAGGCGGTCGCGGAGGGGTTCGAGGCGCATCTTGTCGATGACTTCGTTGATGAAGGCGTTCTGCAACAGCAGCCTGGCTTCAGGGAGGGGAATGCCGCGCTGACGCATATAGAATAGGGCGGCATCGTTGAGCTGGCCGACGGTGGAACCGTGGGAACACTTGACATCGTCGGCATATATCTCGAGCATCGGCTGGGTGAACATGCGGGCCTCGCGGGTGGCCGTCAGGTTCTGATTGGTCATCTGCGAAGTGGTCTTCTGGGCTCCCGGCTCTACCAAGACGCGGCCTGCGAAGGCGCCTGTAGCGCGGTCGTCGAGCACGTACTTATACAGTTCGCTGCTCGTGCAATGGGGTGCATGGTGGGTGATGAGCGTGTTGTTGTCGACATGCTGCTGCTTGTCGGCAATGACACAACCGTAGCAGCTGCACTCGGCACCCTCGCCCGAGAAGGTGAGGTCGAGCTTGTTGCGGGTGATGCCGTTATGCAGCGTGATGACATTGTGGTTGACGCGGCTATTGGCCTGCTGGTCGATATAGACACTGCTGACGCGCACGTTCTTGGCATGGGTTTCCTCCAGGCAGTACAAGTCCAAGGAGGCATTGTCGCCGACGTAGGCTTCGATGACTTGCGTGGCGAGGAAGTTACGGTCGTCGGCAGCATGGTCGCAGAAGAGCATCTTGATTTCGGCACCCTCTTCGAGCACGATGAGCACGCGGCGATTCACCATCAGATCAACATCGCAACGCAGGATGTTGATGACCTGAATGGCGCGGTCAACCTTGACACCCTTGGGTACATAGACATAGAGGCCGTCCTGTGCCAGCATGGTGTTGAGGTCGGTAGCAGCGTCGTTGGCTTGGCCCGCCAGGCGGTTGTAGTAATGGCTGGTGGCAAAATCCTTCAACGAGCCGATGATGACGCCCTCAGGCAGATGTCCCTTAGGTTTCTCGTCGTGATAGAATATATCGTTGACCACGAAGTAGAGGCTTGTGCTCAGGTTAGGGACATCGCAGCGGAACGCGTTGTAAGGATCGACGGGAATCTGAAGTCGATTCAGGTTCAAACCGTAGTTGGGGGCGAAGAGCGCCTGCATGTCGGTGTATTTGTAGCGCTCCTGTTTCCGAGTGGGGAAACCACTCGCCGCGAAACGCTCAAAAGCCTCGTCGCGCTGGGCGTTCATCACGTCGCTGCTGTGTTCGCAGATCATCCCGCGTGTCTGTTCGTAGAGTTCTATATATTGTTTTTCTGACTGCATATCAAGTGCGGTAGCAAATTATTCACTTTTCACTATTCACTTTTCACTTAAGATTACTCTTCTCCGATTTCTTCTTTAATCCAGTCGTAGCCGTGCTCCTGAATGGCCTTGGCCAGTTCCGGTCCGCCCGTCTTCACGATTCTACCTTTATATAATACGTGTACGAACTGCGGGCGAATCATCTCCAGCAGGCGGTCGTAGTGGGTGATGACGATGCACGACGTCTCGGGCGTCTGCAGCTTATTGACACCCTCGGCGACGATGCGCATGGCGTCAACGTCGAGGCCGGAGTCCGTCTCGTCGAGAATGCTGAGCTTCGGTTCCAGCATGGCCATCTGGAAGATTTCGTTGCGCTTCTTCTCGCCACCGCTGAAGCCTTCGTTGACGCTGCGGTTGGCTAACTTAGAGTCGAGTTCGACAATCTTGCGCTTCTCGCGCTGCAGCTTCAGGAACTCAGCGGCATTCATCGGCTCCAAACCCTGATACTTTCGCTTCTCATTGATGGCGGTCTTCATGAAGTTGGTCATCGACACACCGGGAATCTCCACAGGGTACTGGAACGAGAGGAACAGTCCCTCGTGGGCGCGGTCCTCGGGCTTCATCTCCAACAGGTTCTTACCGTTGAAATAAGCCTCGCCCTCCGTGACCTCGTAAAGCGGGTTGCCCACGAGAACGGCACTCAGCGTCGACTTGCCGGAGCCATTGGGTCCCATGATGGCATGCGTTTCACCATCGTTAATCACAAGGTCGATGCCCTTTAATATCTCTTTGTCGCCAATCTTAGCGTGCAGGTTTTTTACTTCTAACATCTTACAATTATCAATTATCAATTGTCAATTATCAATTGTTAATTAGGCCGAAGGCCGCTATCCCACCGTCCCCTCAAGAGAAACACTTAACAGCTTCTGGGCCTCGACGGCAAATTCCATGGGTAACTTCTGCAGTACCTCTTTGGCATAGCCGTTGACGATGAGGCCTACGGCCTGTTCGGTGGGGATGCCGCGCTGGTTGCAGTAGAAGAGCTGGTCCTCGGAGATTTTCGAGGTCGTGGCCTCGTGCTCGAAGATGGCGCTGTCGTTGTGGACATCCATATAGGGGAAGGTATGGGCACCGCACTCCGAACCCAACAGCAGCGAGTCGCACGACGAGTAGTTGCGGGCGTTGTCTGCCGTCGCCGTGGCACGTACCAGACCGCGGTAGGAGTTCTGCGAATGACCTGCCGAGATACCCTTTGAAATGATGGTCGACTTGGTATTCTTGCCGATATGAATCATCTTGGTACCCGTGTCAGCCTCCTGGTAGTTGTTGGTGACGGCGACGCTATAGAACTCAGCCACGCTGTTGTCGCCACGCAGGATGCACGAGGGGTATTTCCACGTGATGGCACTACCCGTTTCCACCTGTGTCCACGACAGCTTAGAGCCGACACCGCGCAGGTCGCCGCGCTTGGTGACGAGGTTCAGCACGCCACCCTTGCCGTGCTCGTCGCCTGGGTACCAGTTCTGGACGGTGGAGTACTTGACCTCAGCACGATCCATGACGATAATCTCGACGATGGCAGCATGCAGCTGGTTCTCATCGCGCATGGGTGCCGTACAGCCTTCAAGGTAGCTGACGTACGAATCGTCGTCAGCCACAATCAGCGTACGCTCAAACTGTCCCGTATTGCGGGCATTGATGCGGAAATAGCTGCTGAGCTCCATAGGGCAACGTACCCCCTTGGGGATGTAGACAAAGGAACCGTCCGAGAAGACGGCGCTGTTGAGGGCGGCAAAGAAGTTGTCGCGGTAGGGGACGACTGTGCCGAGGTACTGGCGCACCAGGTCGCCGTGCTCCTTGATGGCTTCGCCGATGGAGCAGAAGATGACACCCTTCTCGCGCAGCTTCTCCTTAAAGGTGGTTTTGACGCTGACGGAGTCCATGATGGCGTCGACGGCGGTATTGCCGCTAAGCGCCAAGCGCTCTTCCAAGGGGATGCCGAGCTTGTCGAAGGTCTTTTCCAGTTCGGGGTCGATGCCGGCGGCAGAACCGCCGGACACAGAACCTGCCGGCTTCTTTGCCGTGGGGTCGGCGTAGTAACTGATGGCCTGATAGTCGATGGGGGGCACATGGACGTGACCCCATGTCGGCTCCGTCTGCTGCTGCCAATAGCGGAAAGCCTTCAGGCGGAAGTCCAACATCCAGTCGGGCTCGCCCTTCTTAGCAGAGATGAGCCGAACGACGTCCTCGTTCAGCCCTTTCTCGATGATTTCGGTATGTACGTCCGTGGTGAAGCCGAACTCATATTTCTGTTCGGCCACCTGACGGACAAACTCATTACTTACATTCTGTGCGGAAGCAAATTCTTCACTCTTCACTCTTCACTTTTCACTTTAAAGTTTCTGCTCTACTTCAATCTCGGTGAAGGTCTCGATGATGTCGCCGACCTGGATGTCGTTGAAGTTCACCAGCGAGATACCACACTCCAGGCCTGTAGCCACCTCCTTGGCGTCGTCCTTGTAACGCTTCAGGGCGCCGATGGCTGCAGTATGGATGACGATACCGTCGCGGATAACGCGGGCCTTGTCCTTGTTGTGTACCTTACCGTCGGTAACGAGACCACCGGCAACAGTACCCACCTTGGATATCTTGAACACCTGCTTAACCTCGATTTCACCGGTGATGATTTCCTTCTTCACCTTATCGAGCATACCCTGCATGGTCTGCTTCACGTCGTCGATGGCATCGTAGATGATCGAGTAGGTGTTGATTTCCACACCCTCACGCTCGGCAGCACGGCGGGCATCGGCAGAAGGACGAACCTGGAAACCGATGATGATAGCCTGGGAAGCGCTGGCCAGCATGACGTCGTTCTCGGAAATCTGACCCACGGCCTTCGAGATGACGTTGACCTGCACCTTCTCGGTCGAGAGCTTGATGAACGAGTCGCTGAGGGCCTCGATAGAACCGTCGGTATCACCCTTGACGATGATGTTCAGCTCGTGGAACTCACCCAAAGCGATACGGTGTGACAGCTCGTCGAGTCCGAGCTTCGTAGTGGTGCGCAGGCTCTGCTCACGCTGCAACTGGGTACGCTTGTTGGTGATGTCGCGGGCCTCCTGTTCTGTCTCCATGACGTGGAAGGAGTCGCCAGCCGTCGGAGCGCCGTTGAGACCGAGGATAATGGCTGGTTCAGCAGGACCGGCCTTCTCGATACGCTGGTTACGCTCGTTGAACATGGCCTTGATACGACCATAGCTGGTGCCGGCCACGACAATGTCACCCACCTTCAGGGTGCCGTTCGACACGAGGACGGTGGACACATAGCCACGGCCCTTGTCCAACGACGACTCGATGATAGAACCCGTAGCCTTGCGGTTGGGGTTGGCTTTCAGGTCGAGCATCTCAGCTTCGAGCAACACCTTTTCCAGCAGCTCATAAACGCCGATGCCCTTCTTGGCTGAAATCTCCTGACACTGGTACTTACCACCCCAGTCTTCTACCAAGAGGTTCATGTTGGCCAAGTCCTCGCGAATCTTGTCGGGGTTGGCACCGGGCTTATCAATCTTGTTGATGGCAAACACCATCGGCACGTTAGCTGCCTGGGCATGGGCGATGGCCTCCTTGGTGGTAGGCATCACAGAGTCGTCGGCAGCGACGATGATGATGGCGATATCCGTCACCTGAGCACCACGGGCACGCATGGCGGTGAAGGCCTCGTGACCAGGGGTGTCGAGGAAGGTGATGCTGTGACCGTCCTTCAGCTTGACGTTATAGGCACCGATGTGCTGAGTAATACCACCAGCCTCACCGGCAATGACGTTGGTGTTGCGGATGTGGTCGAGCAGCGACGTCTTACCATGGTCGACATGACCCATGACCGTCACGATAGGAGCGCGGGAGATCAGATCGTTCTCGTCGTCCTCCTCCTCGGTGATGGCATTCTGCACCTCGGCAGAGACATATTCCGTAGTAAAGCCAAACTCGTCGGCCACGATATTGATGGTCTCAGCATCCAGACGCTGGTTGATAGACACCATGATACCGATGCTCATGCAGGTACCGATGACCTGGTTGACACCGACATTCATCATCGTTGCCAACTCAGAGACGGTGACGAACTCCGTCAGCTTCAGCACCTTGCTCTGTGCTGCCTCGGCGGCCATCTCCTCGTTCATGCGCTCAGCGACGGCATCGCGCTTCTCACGACGGTACTTGGCACCCTTCTTGTTCTGACTCTTCGAGGTCAGGCGGGCCAGTGTCTCTTTGACCTGGCGTGCTACTGCCTCGTCGTCAACCTCCAAGGGCTTCACGGGACGGTTCTTCTTATTCTTCTTGCCACCACCCTGCTGCTGGTTGTTATTGTTCTGCTGCTGGCGGTTGTCCTTCTGCTTCTTCTCGTTCTTGGCAGCCTGCTTGGCGGCAGCCTCGATGTCAACCTTGCCCTGGCGGATGCGCTCGCGCTTCTTGCGCTCGCCAGCCACCTTCTCCTCGCGCTCCTTGCGACGCTCTTCCTTCGACTTCTTCTTGGGACGCGTGCTCTGGTTGAGGGCGGAGAGGTCAATCTTACCCACAACGTTCAGCTGGGGTGCATTCTGGGCGAGTTTGGCGTCACCGGGGGTCTTGGCCAGCACAGGCTGTGCAGGCTGTGTGGGCTCCTCGGCAGCTTCTTCTTCAACCTCATCCTCATCGACATCATCGACCTCAGGAGTGGCAGGCTCTGCGGGAGCGACAGGCTCCACAGGTTTGGGCTCAGTTGCGACAACCGGCTCGGGGACGGGTTGGGGTTCGGGGGTTGGTTCGGGCTTCGGCTCGGGCTTCGGCTCGGGCTTCACCTCAGGTTCGGGCTTCGGTGCTTGCGGTGCCGGCGCAGCCTTGGGCTTGCCGACGGCGTCTAAGTCAATCTTGCCCACGGTCTTCAGCTGCGGGCGGGGTTCCAGAAGGCCATCGGCAGAGACTGTCTTCTTCTCTTCCTTCTCAACCTTCTTCTCCTTAGGTTTCTTGACAAACAGCATGTCAGCCTTGGTCTTCACGGCCTTGTCGCCCTTGAATTCACCAACCAGCGCCTCGTACTGTTCATCCGAAATCTTGGTATTGGGCGTCACGTCGTCCTTCACTTCACCGAGGTGATTCTTCTTCTTCAGAAAATCCACGGCGGTTTGAAGTCCGATGTTCAGCTCTGATAATACTTTATTTAATCTTACTCCCATATAATTAAAGGTAAAAGTGAATTACTCAAACTCCGCCTTCAGCACTTCGAGTACGTGGTCGACGGTCTCTTCTTCGAGGTCGGCCTTTTCAATCAACATTTCACGCGGGGCATTGATGACGGCCTTGGCGGTGTCAAGACCGATAGCCTTGATGGAATCGATAATCCACTGATCGATTTCGTCGGCAAACTCGTCGAGGTAGATATCCTCGTCGGCTTCGTTCTCGTTGACGACACGGAACACGTCAATGGTGTACTCAGTCAGCATGGAGGCCAGCTTGATGTTCAGACCGCCCTTACCGATGGCCAGCGACACCTCCTCGGGCTGCAGGTACACCTCGGCCTTGCGCTCTGCGGGATTCAGCGTGATGCTGGTAACCTTGGCGGGTGAAAGCGCACGCTGGATGAACAGCTGCATGTTGTTAGAGTAGTTGATGACATCGATATTCTCGTTGCACATCTCACGGACGATGCCGTGCACGCGGCTACCCTTGACACCGACACAGGCACCTACGGGGTCGATGCGGTCGTCGTAACTCTCGACAGCAATCTTGGCACGCTCACCCGGCATTCGGGCAATGCGGCGGATGGTGATGAGACCATCCTGAATCTCAGGTACCTCGGCTTCGAGCAGACGCTCCAGGAACTGGTTGCTGGTACGCGAGAGGATGATGCGGGGGTTATTGTTCTCGTTCAGCACCTCTTTGACGATGGCGCGGACAGTCTCACCCTTGTGGTAGTTGTCGGCGGGAATCTGCTCCTGCTTCGGCAGGTGCAGCTCGTTGCCCTCATCGTCGATGAGCAGTACCTCGCGCTTCCACATCTGATAGACCTCGGCAGAGACAATCTGTCCGACCTTGTCCTTGTACTTGTTGTAAAGAGAGTCATGCTCCAGCTCCAGAATCTTGGAGGCCAGGGTCTGGCGCAGGTTGAGGATGGCGCGGCGGCCAAACTTCTGGAAGTCCACTTCCTCGGACACCTCCTCGCCAATCTCGTAGTCAGGCTCAATCTTCTGAGCATCCTTGAGTGCAATCTCTTTGTTCTCGTCCGTAACCTCACCGTCAGCCACCACGATGCGGTTGCGGTGAATCTCGAAGTCGCCCTTGTCAGGGTTGACAATGACGTCAAAGTTCTCGTCTGAACCGAACATCTTGGCAATGACATTGCGGAAACTCTCTTCCAGCACGCTCACCAAGGTTGTGCGGTCAATGTTCTTGGTCTCTTTGAATTCCTGAAAGGTCTCAATCATCGACGGACCTTTCGACTTTTTTACTGCCATAATTATTTTATTCTATTAATCTTTTATTCTTTATTTAAAATTCAGCATGTATTTGCAATACTTCACGTCGGCTATGGCGAAAGTCTTGTCGACATCCACCACGACGGGACGCTTCTTGCCCTCAAGATGCTGTTTCTCCTTCACCGTCACGGTGAACTGCGTGTCGTCGGCAGCAACCTCCTTCAGAATGCCCTGCACCTTCTGACCGTCCTTGGTGAGTACCTCCACGTCCTTACCGACATGGTTGCGGTACTGCTGGACGACCTTAAACGGCTGGCCAATACCGGCAGACCCCACTTCCAACTCATAGTCGCCCAACTCATCGCCGAGCTTTTCCTGCAGGAAACGGCTCAGGTCAGCACAGTCCTCAATCCACACACCATCGGCATGGTCGATTTCAATGACGATACGGTCGTCAGCGGTCATTTCTACATCTACGAGGTAGTAGTCGCCTTTCTGCAGCCACTCCTCAACAGCTTTTGTCACTACGGTTTTGTCTATCATAAACACTATTTAAGTATTAAAATAAGAATGAGAGGCTCTTGCGAGTCTCTCATTCCTCTGAACGGCTGCAAAGGTACGAACTTTTTTCAAACCCTGCAAGTTTTTCGGTTATTTATTTACTCGTGGACGTATAAATTCCAGCCGAGGTAGGTCTCGATGGCCTCGTTGAGGATATCGACGACATCGGTGCGGCACATGGCAACGTGGTGCTCGAAGCCGTTCTTGCAGATGTACTTCATCAGCTTCTGCAGGTTGTCAACCTGTGTGACGGCGATACAACCATCCATGCCGTAGGGGTCGTTGGTGATCTGTCCCTTGCCGAGATAGGCCTTGATGCAGCCCTTCGGGTCGTCGGTAGAGATGCGGAAGAAGGTGAACGGACCCTCGCTGACCTTGGCATAGACAGCACCGAAGGTGTTGATCTTGCCTAATGTACGACCAAGTACGCCGAGGGGGCCTAACTTCAGGTTGTCGTTACCGACAAACGATTTGGCATAGTTGCCGCAGTGGGTGCAGACGCACTTGTTACGGTCTTCGGCGAAGTTGTTGTTCCAGTCGAGCAGAGCCGACGCCTTGCCACTGGCCAATGTCAGGGCGTACATGGACACGGCACCGGCGAGGTCGGTCTCGCAGGCGGCGGGGATGAGTTTGTCGCTGAGCATCGACATGGTGACACAGGGCGCACAGCCGTAGTTCTGCTCCAACGAGTCCCAGCACTGGATGGCGACAGCCTGTACGTCGTTGGCTTCTATCCAGTTTTCGACGGCCACGCTGAACTTAGCCTGCAGACCAAGCTTCTCTTTGTATGAGTCAGGCACCTGTGCATAGTTGCAGGTGCGGTTACACATCTCAATAAACTTCGGGTCGTCGTCGCTGATCTTCTGGGCGGCATAGAGTATCTCGCTCAGGTCGGCGGGTACGACGGTGATGCCGGAACGCTGCAACAGCTTTTCGCTGGCGCGGCAGGTATTGAAGCCCAAAGGACGGGTACCAATCTGTCCCAGACGGCAGTGACGCAAGCCGTTGACGACGCGGCAGATGGCGGCGAAGCGGTCAATGTCCTGCCGCAGCAGCGGGTCATATATAGAATAGGTATGCAGCGTGGTGTCCGTGAAGGGGATGCCATACTGGTAGAGGTTGTTGCACACGGAGATCTTGCCGCAGAAGGCATCACGGCGCGAGTCGAGGTCAACCTTGTCGTTTTCATCGTCACAAGCCTGCACCATGACAGGCACATTCAGGTCGGCATCGCTGATAGCATTGATGATACCGATTTCAAAGCCGAAGTTAGGCAGTGAGACGATGATGCCGTCAATCTCGTCGCGGTGCTGGCGGAACTGCTTGCTGACCTTCAGGCCGTCCTCACGGGTCTCGATACTGCTGCTGCCAGTAGGCGTAGCGTCCTCTGGCAAGATGACATACTCGTAGCCGCCCTCGTCGAGGGTCTTCAGCAACTGCTTGCGCACGTCGCAGGCTAACTCAGAATTGAAATAGGCGCGTGTTCCAATAATCACGCCAAAACAGGTCTTTCCGCTTTTCATTTGTTTGATATGATATGTTTTAGTATATTGGGTGCAAAAATACAAAATAAAATTGAAAATTGAAGAATTGAAGAATTGAAAAATTGAAAAAAAATATGAATTATGAATTATGAATTATGAATTATTTCGTACCTTTGAAGCCAAATATACTAAAACAAGAAGACGCTATGAGAAAAATCATCGTTACTGTAGCCCCCGTTTGCCACGTAGGAAAAGAGATTCCCGCCGAGTGCAAGAACCCGCTGAAACATTATTTATTCGCAATGGCTATGGCTGCCATGCTGGGTAGCCAAAGTGCAACGGCACAGAACAAAGTGAAGAACCTGTATGCCGAGTCACAGTCGCTCAAAGTTGAGCAGGTTGAGAACCAAGCGCAGCCGGTACAGCTGAACCGCTATCTGTTTGCCGGCTACAACACGCTATGCCTGCCCATGTCGTTAAGTGCCAGTCAGTTGAACGCCTCAAACATCCGTGCGGAACGACTGACGGCCATCCGACAGGAAGGCTCGACGCTTTGCCTCTATTTCGTCGACTGCACCGACGAGGGTTTGGAGGCTGGTGTACCCTACCTCATCTATTCACCCGTGAAGCAGTATCTGCGCATCAAGAATACGGATGCCAACCGCATTGACAGCGAACTGAGGACCATCCGTCTCAGCGACGACAAGGGCAATCAGATTGCTTTCGGCAGCAGTTGGGAGAAACGTTCAAAAAATGGTCTATACGGTATTCCCGCCAAGCAGAATGTCACACCGTTGGAGAGCGTCCTGGTGCGTACCACTGAAGACCTCTCGTTCCTGCCCACCCGCTGCGGCTTCAACTGGGAGTCACAGAGTGAGTCGGCTGAAAAATTAGAGATTCGCCACGCCACTGCCTCCGAGGTGACAGCCATCAGCACACTCACAAATGATGCTGTCAAGGGCCAGGGTGATGCCTACGACCTCAGCGGTCGCCGCATCACGCAGACGACCAAAGGCATCAGCATCGTCAATGGTAAGAAAATCGTGAATAAGTGAATCAAGGGGTATCAACCCCTCCTAACCTCCCCTTTAAGGGGAGGAATTTTTTACTTCGCTTTGACAAGGGGGCGCTCGGGATTGATGAAGGCGAAGAGTACGGCACTGATGATCAGCATAGCGGCTATCATGTAGAGCGGCAAGTTGTAGTTGCCCGACTGCTGTACCAATTCACCGAACAGGATGCCACAGCAGAAACCACCTAAGTTGCCCGCCGTATTCATGGCTCCGCTAAGTGTGCCGGCATGCTGTTTGCCGAGGCAGATACTCCTGAAAAATCTTCGTCAACGGCTCCACCAGAGCCATGGCGGTGTGTACACATACTACGTGAATCATATTTCTTATATTATTTAATCAGTTGATGGACAGCCTGACGCCAGCCCTCATAGCACGCTTCATGGTGGGGTGTGGGTTGCGGCTGATAGGTTTGTATCACCTTGCGCAGACCAGTCACCTCGTCGAACGAGTGCCACAGGCCACGGGCAAAGCCGTTCATGATGACGGCACCTAAGGCTGAGGCATCATCAACCTCTGTACACACCACGGGGGTATTGAGCATGTCGGCCTGGAACTGCATGAGGAAGCGGTTCTTCGTGGGACCGCCGTCAGCAGCGATTTCCTTCAGGCTTCCACCCGTAGCGACAGTCATCACATCGACGAGGTCTTTTATCTGATAGGCGATGCTCTCTAAGGCTGCACGCAGGAAATGAGCCTTGGTCGTGGCGAAGGTAAGGCCGAAGACGGCACCCTTCACGTCGCTCTGCCACCAGGGGGCTCCCAGTCCGGAGAAGGCGGGTACGATATAGACACCGCCATTGTTCTCAACGCTTGTCGCCAGGGCCTCCATCTCAGCGGGATGACCGACGAGCTGCAACTGGTCGGCAATCCACTTGAGCGTGGCACCTGTGCTGTAAATATTGCCCTCAAAACCATAATAGGTCTTGCCGAAGGCCGAATAGCCCACACTGGTAACCAGTCCTTCCGGAGCAGGCAAGGGTTCCTCGCCGATGTTCACCATCACGCTGGAACCTGTGCCGTAGGTCACCTTGCCAGAGCCACGTTCAAAACACATCTGTCCAACAAGAGCGCCGTGACTGTCGCCTAAGACACCTGCTATCTGGATAGGTTCACTGAACAAACCCTCACAGGTAGTCTCGCCATAGACGGCATCGCAAGGCAATACCTCGGGCATCATGCAGCGGGGAATATCGAAGAGCTGCAACAAGTCATCGTCCCAATCAAGTGTATGGATGTTAAACAGCATGGTGCGCGAAGCATTGGTATAGTCGGTCGCATGCACCTTTCCACCCGTCAGTTTCCAGATGAGCCAAGTCTCGATGGTTCCCATCAGGAGTTCACCGCTCTCTGCATGCTGGCGAGCACCTTCAACATGATCCAAAAGCCATTTGATGCCGCTAGCCGAGAAGTTAGGGTCGATCAGCAGTCCACTCTTTGCCATTACCATCTCTGACTTGCCCTCGGCACGCAGCTGGCGACAGAGTTCTGCACCACGTGTATCCTGCCACACCACAGCATTGGCAATAGGTTTGCCCGTCGTCTTGTTCCAGACGACAGCCGTCTCACGCTGGTTGGTCAAACAGAGTGAAAAGTCTTTTTCACTTTTCACTGTTACCTTTTCCTTTAACAATTTGATAGCCATTATCAAATTGTTATAAATCTCTTCTGCATCGTGTTCTACCCATCCCATTTGGGGATAATACTGTTTGTGGTCGACGTTGGTACGCGCCAACACCTTACACTGCTCGTCAAACAGCAGGGCTTTCGTCGACGAGGTGCTTTGGTCAATAGCGATGATGTAATTCATATAGCGGTAGCAAATTCTTCACTTTTCACTATTCACTTTTCACTTACAAAGTCGATGACTGACTTTGTAATGCCTTCAGCATCCATACCGTAGTAGTGGAAGATTTCAGTATTGGTGCCGTGGATGACGTTCTCGTCGGGAATACCGATGATGCGCACAGGAACAGGATGCTCACTGACGGTTTCACAAACTATTGCACCAAGACCGCCAAACTGCGAGTGCTCTTCTACGGTGACGATGCGTCCCGTCTCACGAGCTGCCTTCAAGATAGCCTCCGTGTCAAAGGGCTTGATCCATGAACAGTCGAGCACACGGGCTGAGATACCTTGCTCTTTTAGTTGCAGACCAGCCTGCCAGGCATGATAGACGGTCTCGCCAGCAGCTACAATGGTGACATCATTGCCGTCGAGAAGCTGGATGGCCTTACCCGGTACCACCTCAAAGTTATCATCAGCATAGACATCGGGAATTGCAGCACGACCTACGCGGACATAGCAGGGCTTTGGACATTGACCATTGACCATTGACCATTGATCAACAGCAAGGAACTTGACGAGTTTCTTGGTAAAGCGCCAGTCAGAGGGCAGGCATACCGTCATTCCCGGGAAGGTACGCAGTACGGCAATGTCGTGCAGCGAGTGGTGGGTAGCACCTAAGGCACCGTAGGCCACACCGCCCGAGACACCCAAGATGGTGACAGGGTTTTCCGAATAGGCCAAATCGACCTTGACCTGCTCTAATGAGCGGGCCACATAGAAGCAGGCGGGACCACAGCAGAACACTTTCTTTCCGCTGTGCGCCAAACCGGCAGAGATGCCGACGGCATCCTGTTCGGCAATGCCACACTCCACAAACTGCTTGGGCAATGCACTGGCATAGTCGCCCAAGGTCACCGAACCACGCGCATCAGTAGTGACGGCAATAATATCCTTATCCTCACGTGCCAACTCCAGCAACGTGTCAGTAAATTGTTTTCTACATGCAATCATAACTTCAATTTTTCAATTCTTCAATTCTTGCTTCTATTTCCTTGACTGCGGCCTTGCACTGCTCTTCGTTGAGTACGCCGTGATGCCATTTGGCAATGCCTTCCATAAAGCTCACGCCCTTGCCCTTCGTGGTGTTCGAAATCAGCAGGTGAGGCTTTTGATTGGTGTAGTCGATGGCGTCGAAGGTCTTCACGATGTCTTCCATCGAGTCGCCGTTCATGCTGATAACATCCCAGCCGAAGGCCGTCCAGCGCTCTCGGATGCTGTCGATGGGCATGACATCCTCCGTGTCGCCGGAGATTTGCAGATGATTGCGGTCGATGATGGCAACGAGGTTGTCGAGCTTGTACTTGTTGCCAGCCATAGCTGCCTCGTAGATGCTGCCTTCGCCCTGTTCACCGTCGCCCATCAGTACGTAGGTTTTCCAAGTCTTCTGATCCATTTTGGCGGCAATAGCCATGCCGATGCCGATGCTCAGACCGTGACCCAGTGCTCCGCTGTTCACCTCAATGCCCGGCACCTCGATGGTGGGGTGTCCGCTGAGGATGCTGCCGAACTTGCCTAAAGTGTCGAGCACTTCGGGCTTCAGGAATCCTTTGGCCTCCAGCGTGACATACAGGGCTTCCACACAATGACCCTTCGACAGCACAAAGCGGTCGCGCTCAGGGGCTTTGGGTGCTGCGGGGTCCAGTTCCTGCATCACATTAAAATACAATGCCGTCATCACGTTCAGGCATGACAAATCTCCGCCGATATGTCCGGCTTTGGCGGCATACACCACCTCAACAAGTCGCTTGCGGTTCTGCTCCGCAAGCAATTCCAAGTCTTTAACGTTCATAGTCTTTAAGTATATACTTTATTTAAAGATGTATAAATGTCCGAATTGTCATCAAATGAAGACATCTTTTTAGTTGTTGAATCGTTACAGCACAAACAAAAAGCTGGAAGCACTAAGCTCCCAGCTATTGTCATTTTGGATGAACTCCTTAACTGCTTAAAGTCTCACCTTGACGGTCTTGGTTCCCACCTTAATTATATATAAGGTGCCGCTGTTGAGGTTGATGTCGGCCTGTGAACCAGTGAGCTTCTGTGAGCGAAGAAGGCGTCCGTCGGTGGTGTAGACGTTGACAACATCACCCTTCTGGGCGTTGGTGACGTGGATGCCGTTGGCACTGCCTAAGATTTTGGGTGACGAGGGGTCGTTAACTGCAGCGATTGCAGTGACTGGCTGCTCCTCGAAGATGACGATGAGCTTGGAGTGCTCGGCGCTGACGGCGGGAGTGGTCACCATGTTGTTCTCAACGGTGAGTTCCGTGCCGTTGAAGGTGACGCTATGCAACTTCCATCCTTCGGCGGGCTCCAGGTAGTAGGTGTACTGCTTGCCAATCTCCACCGGCTGCCAGATGCTTCCGTTGTCGGCGTGCTGCAGGGCAATGTAAGCACCCTCGACAGGCTCTACGTCGCCGGGCTTGAAGGGATCTTCGCTGGCATCGTCGCTGGGGTCGTCGCCGTCAGCCCACAGAGCAGAGAAAATCCAACGGTTGGTCACCTTAGAGAGTCGTGTAGCCTCGCCGGTGGTAATGTCTATCTCATAGAGGGCTGTGTCGTACTTGCCGTTGGTCTTCCACTCCTTGTCAGGCAGTGAACCCCATGAACCCCACTCATTGACACCCTTGCCGCTATTGAAATAGCCTACCCAGTACATCTTATTGGGATTGCTCTTGGCAAAGCAGGCTGCCTGACGTCTGTATTGCGAGCAGTAGCCGGTTGCGGGCAGCAAAGGCTCATAGTCGGTATAAGTTTCACCGGTTTCCGGATCTGTCTTCTCTACGGCATTGGTCTTCATCAGACCTGTGGCGAGGTCGAACTCATAGAGCTGAGCACCTGTCAGGTTGTTGTCAATGTCGCGCATCTTGCCGTCTTCGCCAATGGTGCCGTTGGCACCGCCGCTGGTCAGTGCAAAGGCACGTCCCTCGCTGTTGATGGCGAAGGTGACAAAGTTATAGTAATAGAGTCCCGGGGTAATGGGGGTGACCTTCATGGTGGCGAGGTCGATGGTACACAGGCAGTAGCCGGCATCGCCGTCAGTCATGTCATCATCCTGGTCCTCAAAATAGTCGGGGTCGCTGGTAATCTCACTGGGCAAATCCTGACCAGTCAGGTAGAATAGACCGTAGACCTTACCGTCCTTGGGGTTGTAGCTCATACCGGCAGACTCCAAATGCGCACTCTTGGGGAAAATCTCTGAAGAGAGGAGATTGCCGGTCTTGGCATCCCACTTGCGAACAGCGAAAAGCTCCTCGTCAACGGTGGATTGCTCGTTGCGAGACATGACGGTGACCAACTTGCCTGCCACATAGCAGGCGCCGGAGTTACCGTACATAGAGTTAAAGTTGTTAGCCCATATCTCTTTGGCGTTGTCGCCTTTGATTTCAGAGGCATTCACGGGAGGCTCTTTTTCAGGTGTAGTAAGTGTACTGCCATTCCAAGTCATGGTGTAGAGGCCATAGTCAACGATGAAAATGGACTTCTGAAGTTCAGCGTTCCATCCCAAATAGGTACTCTTCATCTGGTCGCCATCGTCGTAACGGTTGTTGTGGCCAATGCCATTGATTTTCACAGACTGGGCATTCAGAGCCAGTACGGAAAAAGCTGCCACAGCAAAAAGGATTAATTTCTTCATACAATTTGTTTTTAACTGTTTATTATTGATTTGATATTTGTCAGGAATTTGCCTGTTTTACTTTCGCATTGAAACCAAATTGGCCACAAAAGTAATAAATCCACCTTATAATTCACGCATGCAAAGCGCTCACGTTTGTCCACATTTACAAATATGAACGAATTTTCCCGCGTTTCTGTTAAAGAGACTGAGCTGCTCGCAAGTATTCAGAAGGGGTCAGACCCACCTCGCGCTTGAAGGCATTGATGAATGAAGTGCGAGACTTAAAACCCACATCCGCAGCAATGGCCTCAATCGTCATGTGGCCAAAGGCTCCACCCACATCACCCATTCGACGACAAGCTTCCTTGATGCGATAACTGGAGAGGACATTGCTGAAGGCAGTACCATACTTCTCGTTGACAACTTGTGAGGCATAAGTTGTGTTGGAATCGGCCATTTTTGCCAATTTTCCCATATTGAAGTCCGGCTGGCAGATTGCTTCAGGGTTGTTCAGAATCTCTTGGATACGGAAGATTAACAGCTCCCTTTGTTCGTTGCTCAAGCTGCTGCTTTTATATTTGTTCTCCTCAAATTCTTTCCTGCGCAGCTGCTGTGTCTCCTCTTCCGTGATGAGCAACTGTTGGTTTTTCTCATAGAGGCTCTTGTTACGGGCATGTAACTGACGGTTCTTGTACCAAAGCAGCAAAGCAGAACAAATGACAACAAGCAGCACGATGCCAATGAATATGATAACCAGCTGCTGGATATGTTGACGCTCAATCAGGTCTCGGTTCTGGGCATCAGCCAACTGACGCTGGATGACTGTCGTCTGATCACTGACATGATTATCGGTTGCGAACTGCAGTGCCTTTTCCAGATATTGTATTTCATCGGGATAGCGGCCTTCCATACGGTATGTGTAGGCAATACCCATATAGGTAGCCAGTGTATCGCGCTCCGGTTCCCAGCGGGCACTGACCACGGGCAGTTGTTGTTCGAACAGGCTGCGTGCTTCGGAATAGTTTCCGCGCTGTAACTGTTCGATGCCACGATATTGCAGACGGACATACTGCAAGTCTGGCGTAGAGTCGGGAATCATCTTGGAGAACAGCCTCTTGTATTTCTGCAATGGCATGTCATAGTTCTGGTTGGTAAGATTGAAGAACACTGTCATCAACAGTTCCCAGTTATGATTAAGCCAAGCTTGTTCCCAACAATGGTCGAACATCTTATGAGCCCTCTGCGACATGGCCGGTGAACTGTTATTGATGCCATAGTCGTTGAGCAGGTCGCCCATGTTTACCATGATGGCCGCCAGGAATTCCTGATCGTCAGCCTCTTCGCACAAATCGTAAGCCTGTGTGAAATATACGTAGGCCTTGATGTCGTCGAAAAGGATATATTTGTAGACGCAGCCAATGTTGTTCAAGGCACGTACACCCAGCATGATGTCGGGGTCTGACGTATCTTTATGACGGTTACTGACTATGGTAAAACATTCAAGGGCTTTATCTGCATTGCGCTGCTCAAAAAAACTGCGGCCACGCTCCATCAGTTGGTGGGAGGACAGCAACGACAAAGCATCCGTGGAACTGTCAGCATTGGCATAAGAAACAGTATTGGCCACAAACAGCCATAACAGCAGCGTCAAATAATATCTGAGAAATATTCGGTTCATGTATTTTGATTGCCGGAATGATGGTTTCATACCGAGAGCGCCTGCAAAGTTACGAAATAAATTGAAAATTGAAAATTGAAAATTGAAAATTTGAAAAAAAATAAGTATTAAGCATTAAGAATTAAGCATTATTTCGTACCTTTGCAACCGCAAAAGTTTAGAATTAAAACAGAGTTATGGCAAAGAAAGCATTACTAATGATTCTCGACGGATGGGGAATCGGAAAACAGGGTAAGGGTGACGTCATCTACAACACGCCAACCCCGTATTTAGACTATCTGACGGCTGTTTCAGCCCACTCACAGCTGCAGGCCAGCGGTGAGGATGTCGGTTTGCCCGACGGACAGATGGGTAACTCGGAGGTGGGACACCTCAACATCGGTGCCGGACGCATCGTCTATCAGGACCTGGTAAAAATCAACCGTGCCTGCAAAGACGGCTCCATCGTGGAGAATGCCCAGGTGAAGGCCGCTTACACATACGCTAAGGAAAACAATAAGAAACTGCACCTGATGGGCCTGTGCTCTGACGGTGGCGTACACTCTTCTTTGGACCATCTGTTCAAGCTCATCGAGGTGGGCAAGCACTACGGTCTGAAGAACCAGACTTTTGTTCACTGCTTCATGGACGGTCGCGACACCGACCCCCGCTCCGGCAAGGGCTTCATCCAGCAGGTCACTGACGTCTGCGCTGCCAATGATGCCGCCATCGCCAGCATCATAGGCCGTTTCTACGCCATGGACCGCGACAAGCGCTGGGAACGTGTGAAGGAAGGTTACGACCTCATTGTCAACGGCACCGGCAAGCAGGCTACCGACATGGTGCAGGCTATGCAGGAGAGCTACGACGAGGGCGTTACTGACGAGTTCATCAAGCCCATCCACAACAGCACCGTCAACGGTTGCATCGAGGAAGGCGACGTCGTCATCTTCATCAACTTCCGCAACGACCGTGCCAAGGAGCTCACCATCGTACTGACGCAGCAGGATATGCCTGAGCAGGGCATGAAGACCATCCCCGGTCTGCAGTACTACTGCATGACACCGTACGACGCTTCGTTCACGGGTGTCCACATCCTGTTCCCCAAAGAGAACGTCGAAGACACCTTGGGCGAATACCTGAGCCGTCAGGGCAAGAAGCAGCTGCACACCGCCGAAACCGAGAAGTACGCTCACGTGACGTTCTTCTTCAATGGCGGTCGTGAGGCACCGTTCGAGGGCGAAGACCGCATCCTGGTACCCTCTCCGAAGGTGGCCACCTACGACCTGAAGCCTGAGATGAGTGCCTATGAGGTAAAGGACAAGCTCGTCGCTGCCATCAACGAGAACAAGTACGACTTCATCGTCGTCAACTTCGCCAACGGCGACATGGTGGGACACACTGGTGTCTACAATGCCATTGCCAAGGCTGTATGGGCTGTCGACCACTGTGTGGAGGCCGTCATCGAGGCTGCCAAGGCCAACGACTACGAGGCCATCATCATTGCCGACCACGGTAATGCCGACAATGCCATCAACCCTGACGGCACGCCGAATACCGCCCACTCGCTGAATCCCGTACCCTTCATCTATGTCACCAACAACAACTCGGCAACGGTGAAGGACGGTCGTCTGGCTGACGTGGCTCCCAGCATCCTGCACATCATGGGTCTGGAGCAGCCTGCCGACATGACGGGTGAGTGCCTGATTCAGGACTAACCTCCTGTCACTCCGCAACCTTAATAGCTTTGCAAGCGACTGCTTGCGAAGCTATTTTTTGTTGATTGTCGTGTAGATATAGCGCAGGGCGTAGTAGAAACCTACCGCTGTGACAAAGCCTGCTATGGCATCAATGGCATAGTGGGCATATATGTAGACGGTGCTCAGACACATGAGCACATAGAAAGGCAGCATGGTGAATACCAGCCAGCGGCAACGGGTACGCAGCGCCAACATCATAAGGATGGTGGTGACACCGACATGACTGCTGGGAAAGGCTGCCGTAGGACGCTCGCCAGCATCGTGGGTCAGGTCGAGCAGATGATAGAAGAAACCGTCAGACCAACCCGGTGCCGCCATGCGCTCACTATGCGTCAGGAACCAGTCGCCGAGATTGGGAAAGATGCCCTCGGCAATCTTCTCCGTACCCACAGCCAGATAATAGAACTGGGGCCCTGTGACGGGCAACAGGACGAAGATGACGTAATAGACGAAGAACGAGGCGAGGATGATGAACGACGCATTCAGGAATTCGTCGTAGCGGCAGAAGAAATAGTAGAGTATGGTGAGTGTGATGAGCGGGAAATAGCTGACATAGCCCATACACATCAGTTCAGAAAACCAGCCATCAGGCACGAGCTGCGAGAACAGCAGCGAGGGCTGACAGCCAAAAAGCGTCTGCTCACACTGTGCAAAGACATGGTCGAGGTTGGGCAGTACACGGTTGAGCTCGTAGGTGTCAGGATACCACCACCCCAAGAAGGACATCTGTGCCACGATACGCACCAGCAGCATCAGTCGGCAGGGCTTGGTACGGTAGGCCGCCCATACCACCAACGTCACCAGCACATAGCGTAAACGTCCCCAAAGCATCGCCTCGGGATTCACCAGACGGTCCCACATGACAGCCATCATGATCAGCGTCAAGACCATATAGCCCATGACGACCCACTCGGCAGCAAGCAGTCCACGGTGCGGACGCTGCTCTTTGATTAACAACTCAGAAACCATCCAGTTCAAAGCCAACCATGATCCTTATACCACTGGATACTGCGACGTACCCCCTCAGCCAGCTTCACCTGAGGCTCGTAGCCTAACTCACGGCGTGCCGGTTCTATATCGCAACGCCAGTTTCGCTGCTTCATGATATGGTACTTGTCGTTGTTCAATGCTGTCACCTTACCAGTGAGATGCCCCAGACACTCACCGCAGAAGGTGATGACGCGCAACAGCCACAGCGGTGCTGTCACGCGAATCCACCAGGGATTGCCCAGTTCGCGGCGGATGAGGTCGCTGAACGTCGACGACTGGTACACCTCGCCGTCAGACAGGAAGTAGCGCCGACCCGTGCGCCCTTTCTCCATCGCCAAGAATACGGCCTGAACGACGTCAGTGACATAGACGAAGGTAATGTCCTGACGACGGAACCCCACGGCAAAGTCCGTATGCGCCTGGATGCTCTTGGCCATCATGAAATAGTCGCGCTCACGGGGACCATATACCCCCGTAGGCCGAAGAATCACGTAAGGGAAAGCAGAATTTACGTTTTCGTTATCGTTATCGTTAACGTTAACGTTCCCGTTAACGTCATCCAACCACTGCTCGGTGGCAAGCTTGCTCTTGCCGTAGGCTGTATTGGGCCGGGGTTCATCGCCCTCACAGATTTCCGTATAGGGCTGCTGTTCGCGGATAGCGCCCATAATGCTCAACGAACTGATGTAGACAAAGCGGCGCAGAGACATCTGCAGCGCCTGGATGGCACGCACCAGGTGCTGCGTCCCCTCGGTGTTGATGCGGAAGAAGTCTTCCTTGTGCAGACACTTCGTCACTCCCGCTGCATGCACCACATAGTCGAAGGCGTGTCCCTCCAGCTGCTGTGTCAATACAGACTCCGATGACAGGTCGAGTTCGATGAAGTGGATGCGCTCGTCGGTCAGAAACTGTCTGGAACTGCTGCGACGCACGGCTGCCCAAACCTCAAATCCCCGACGAAGGGCTTCCTCAACGATGAAAGAGCCGATGAAACCGCTCGCTCCCGTCACTAATAGCCTTTGTTTTTCCATGTCACCGGTTTCCAGTATTCACTCCAACTGTATCTCGGGGTGCTGCACAGCCAAGGGCAGCCCCTTCTGCGAGAGGTAGAACATGTAGAGGATGACGGGCTTCGAGCCTCGGTTCTCGCCGTGGTGGATGGTGTTCACCATCTCTACGACGGCCTCGCCCTCATGCACGGTTTTCTCCTTGCCGTCCTGACCGATGATGGTCAGTTCACCCTGCACCAGTATGCCGTAGTTCATCACGGGATGGTGATGCCAGCCCAGCTTCTGACCGGCGGGAAACACATACTTCACGGCAACCAGTTCGGGACGCCCCTTCAGGTAGTCGGGCAGTTCCACACCATCCCAACTCTGCGAGGTGCGTATCAGTTCCGAGCTCTTCACCGTCTTGACGTCGGCACCTTCAAGGGCTTTCGTCGTTTTGCACGCCGTCATGAAGGTCGTTGCGCCGCATAGGAGGGTGGCGGCGAGCACCCGTTGTATCATTCTTTTCATTGTCAATTATTTCTTACTAACTTACTCACTTTTGACCATCAGGTCAAAAAAATACAATTTTCAATTCTTAAAGATTCACCAGGAACGAGAGACCCAGCGTCACGTAGTTCATGTGCTTGCGAGTCTTGTACTCTCTTGCATCCAAGCCCATACCGTCCATGTATTCGCCTGTCGAATTTGTCAGTGCAAAGTCCATCAGCAAGTTGGCACCACTGGTCAAGCCCCGCTGCGCGAAGTGGTATGGATCGTACTTAGCCGTAAAGTCCTTGCGCGTGTAGTCATAGTCACAAAACAGGCGCCAGGAGAAGTTAGACTTGTAGCGATAGGTGAGCGAGATGCCCGTACCAAACGAGGTAGAAGACTTCGCACCTATGGTGAGGTATTCCCAATCGTCAATCCACTTCTCACCCGTGTTGTTGGGATACTTCAGGTCGTTGAACGACTGCGTGGGATCGCCGTCGGTGCTCTTATGACCGGGACGGTTGTCGAGCACCATCGTGTAGCTGATGTCCTTCTCGTTACCCTCGGCATGGCCGTCAATGTCCAGTTCCTGTGTGATGGAGCGTCCGACAAGCGCCTTGGCACCCAAGGAGAAGCGGCTGCCGAGCGGCAGGTTGAAGTAGACACCCAAACTACCCGTGAACTCGGTAATGTGGTCGCTCTTCACGATGCCGTAGCTTTCGGTTACCGGCGCATTGTTGTCCCAGTCGCTCTCTGTCTCTCCACCGTAGCCAATCTTGCTAAGGTAGGTAAGCTCGTTAGCTTCCTTCTCTTTTTCAGTAGCACCAGGCAGGTAGTCACCGGGAAACTTGTCCTCATAGAGGGGCTGCAGACTCTGCCAGGCATAATAGTCCTCGACAGACACAAAACCGGCAAAGTCGCCGAAGTCCTTGGCCGACTGTGCCCTGACCCTGAGGCGGCCACCCACGCCGACGTACTTGTTGAAGAAGTAGGCACCCTCGGCATCCACCACCGTAGCGGCACGGAACTTCAGACCCAACGACTGCTCCTGATCCTCAAACACCAGGTCTTTGTTGCCGAGACCCACACCCATGGAGACGCTGAAGAACGAAGGATTCTCATTGTCAAGTATCAGGTCGTTGCGCAGCAGTCCCTTGCCCTTGAAAAACAGGTCGCCAAGGGCATAGCCCAACTCCGTAGACATGATACCGATGCCCGCGCCCGACATGACATCACTAATCCAGTGACGGTTGTTCAGCACGCGCATCACACCCGTTGCCGTGGCCACGCCATAGCCAGCCACCGACCACCACGGCGAGCGCGTCAGTCCGTACTCCTTGTGCAGCAGCGAGGCACCGACGAAAGCCGTTGCCGTATGTCCCGAGGGCCACGAGTTAGCCGTAGAACCATCAGGGCGCATCTCCTTGGCACTGTACTTGATGCCATTCACCAGAACAGCCATCAGGGCGTATGACATACCAGCACTTGCCAACAAGCGGGGCCAGTCACTGCGACCCTCATAGCCGCCTAACTTCAGACCCACCACCATGGCGGGACCAAAGAACTGTGTATAGTCGTCAATACCCGTCTTGAAGTCCGTCAGCAGCTGCGTATTCTTCTTACCGCCGTTCTCGGCCTTCTGGTTGACACGGAACATCGCCTTGTCGCCCTTGATGGCCCAACCGGCCACAAACAGCGGAATACCCACAAACGTCAGGTCGTCCATCACCTTATAGGGTTTGACACCCGGATTCGTCTTCGACTTAAAGAAGTCAAAATCCATCTTGGCGTCACAGGAGGGCAGAGCCTCCGTGAGGGGTGCTTCACATGGGGTCTGTCCTGTGAGCTCCACCAGTTCAGCTTTCATTTCCGGCGTTTCTAACGTCAATGGTTTCATGGTACCATAGTTGTCTGCTTTAGCCTGACACGACAAAGCAACAGCAATGAGCAATAAAAACTTTTTCATATATCATCGGTTTAATAACGTCCAACGAAGACTTTTCACGGTGCAAAGATATAAAATAAATTGAAAATTGAAAATTGAAAATTGAAAATTTTTATAAACTTCCATACTTCCATTCTCCTATTCTTCCATTTTTTCGTATATTTGCAGCGTAGATTCAGAGATGGTTTATGAACTGTTATGACAGAATTAAGACTATAACACTATTAGCATCATTGACGATGTTTACATCTTGTATCGGACAGACAGAAGGCCCCAAGGTAAGACCTGCGACGCAGGCAAACCGATTCTATACGGGCAACGCCAAGGCGTTGAGCGAAGAGGTGGACAGCCTCCTCGCCCTGCACGTCAAGGACAGGCAGTACGCAGAACTGGCGGCAGTGATAGTCCCCCACGCAGGCTATTATTTCTCTGGCAACGTGGCAGCCGCAGCCTACCAGTCAATACCCGGCAGCGTGCAGTACAAACGGATATTCCTATTGGGACCCAGCCACCACGAGTGGCTTGACGGCGCTTCGGTGAATACGGAGTTCGACTATTACGCCACGCCGTTAGGCAACGTGAAGGTCGATGTCCAGACGGCGCAGAAGCTGATTGACGCCGACAGCGTCTTCTCATGTCAACCAAAGGCCCACAACAGGGAGCATTGTCTGGAAGTGCAACTGCCGTTTTTGCAGAGGCGCATGAAAGCGGTGCCACCCATCGTACCTATTATCATATCGACAAACGACTTCCACAAACTGCAACGGATAGCCGCCGTGTTGAAGCCGTATCTGACGGCAGACAACCTGTTTGTTGTCAGCAGCGACTTCTCGCACTATCCCAAATATGAGGATGCTTACGCAGTGGATGCCAAGACGGGCAAAGCTGTGGAGAGTGGCGACGTGGAGCAGTTTATAGCAGTGCTGGAGGAGAATGCCAAAAGTGGTATACCCAACCTCAGCACCAGTGCCTGCGGCGAACTGGCCATAGCCACACTAATGCTGATGATGGACGGCCAATACGAAGTGAAACATCTGTTGTATCAGAACTCTGGCGACATCGACAATCACGACCACAGCAGGGTTGTAGGCTATCATGCTTTCGCGGTGATTCGCAGCGGACGCTCACAGACCTCTACGGACTTTTCCTTAACTGACGACGAGAAGCAGACGCTGAAAAAGATTGCCTACGAAAGCATCCGCGACAGTCTCGACGGCAGCTCACAGGGGGACAGACCCCATGTAAGCCCTAAACTCAAAGAAAAATGCGGAGCATTTGTATCGCTGCACAAGCAAGGACGATTGCGCGGGTGCATCGGACACTTCGGAGAGGATGTCCCTCTCTATGAGATAGTGGCAGAGATGGCCCGTGCAGCAGCCTTTGAAGACCCGAGGTTCTCGCCAGTACGCAGAGAGGAACTGGAGGATATCGACATCGAGATTTCCGTACTCACGCCCATGCGCCGCATACAGAGTCTGGATGAGTTTGAGCTACACCGTCATGGCATCTACATCCGCAAGGCTGTGATGGGGCAAGGCGTATTCGGTCCGAAAGTCAGGGGCTATCGCAGCGGAACCTTTTTGCCGCAGGTGGCCGACGAGGTGAACTGGACCAAGGAGGAATTTGTCAGTCACTGCGCACAGGACAAGGCGGGCATCGGATGGGACGGCTGGAAAGATGCGGAACTGTATGTCTACGAAGCAATCGTGTTTTGATGATGGGCAAATATGATAGACAGCTGGGTGACGGACGGGTGGAGTGTCTGCTCTGTCCGCATCACTGCAAGATAGCGAACGGCAAGACAGGCATCTGCCGAAGCCGACGCAATGAGGACGGCGTGCTCAGAAGCATCGTTTACGGCAAACCCTGTTCGCTGGCCATCGACCCCATCGAAAAGAAACCCCTGTACCACTTCCATCCTGGCACCAAATGCCTTTCTATCGCCTGTACAGGTTGCAATTTCCACTGCAGAAACTGTCAGAACCATGAGATTTCCCAGGCTGCGCCATCTGAGACAGGCCATTACGACCTCATGCCCCGGCAAGTCGTTGACCTCTGTCTGGAATATCACTGCCCAGGTATCGCCTATACTTACACGGAGCCGCTGACATATCTGGAATATGTCGTAGACACGGCCCGACTGGCTCACGAAAACGGTCTCTGGAACATCCTCGTCACGGCGGGCTATGTCTGCCAGGAACCTTTGCAGGACCTGATCCCCTATCTCGATGCTGCCAACATCGACCTGAAATCATTCAGCGACGATATTTACCAACGCAACAGCGGCGGGCATCTGCAACCCGTCCTTGACACCATCCTCACCATGCACAACGCTGGCGTGTGGATAGAACTGACGAACCTCATCATCCCTGGTCTGAACGACGACATGGCCATGATTCGCCAGATGTGCCGCTGGATAGTCGATAACGGCATGGCCGACCATCCCCTGCATCTGAGCCGCTTCTTCCCACACTATAAAATGCGGGACGTTCCACCCACACCTATTCATACGCTGAAGGAAGCCAAGCAAGTTGCACTGGAAGAAGGCATCAAATATGTCTACTTAGGTAATGTATAAAAGTCGGTACGCACTTTAAAGCCACAGACGACGGACACCCACGGGTCTATAAGTTGAAGTGATTTTTCAATGTCTATCTGACACCATCTCTCTTTGAGAAGTCAGATTGTCTTGCCCTGAAAACGTTGTTTTTGATTCAACGTTTTTCAGTTGAGGTCAGCAGCAGGAACCTGTAGACGATGATGATATGGCAAAGACAAAGGATGAACGCTTAAAGGAGAAAGACGCAGAGATAAAGCGCCTCCGCAAAGCTTTGGAACTGGAGAAGCTCCGTTCCCATGCCTAT